>JABLTR010051451.1_pt1 | contig 151209 bp, 126 predicted proteins | sample 7160071 | NCBI WGS metagenome assembly JABLTR01 (sample SAMN14651230, study PRJNA627086) | human gut metagenome | isolation source: feces | host: Homo sapiens
CAGATTTTGTTTCTTCTTAGAAGATATATTTCTGAGTTTGAATCCGTAAACGGCGCTATTGACTTATCTCCTCTTTATGATAATAAAAACAATAGTAATTAATTCATGCAGTATTATTAATGAATCTGGGTTAAGTAAGATTAATGTCAGAGCTGTTGCCTGGCATTAATTATTTGTGCCCTTTTTATGAACCTTGTATGTATTAAGCTATATTAATAGAAATTCATTATTTGATTGAAAAACAAACAATAAACAGGTACAGTTTAAATACTAATCTGTACCTGTTTTTTTATTCTCACAATCTCCATAAATCCACTGCATATTACTGCATATTAAAGTAAGAAAAAAACTTTTTCAAAATTGCTCCCGAAATATAAGGAGCCAATTCTTTATGTCGAATATGTGCCCGTCAACCGGCGGCAACTACTATAGAATACTTCACTTGAATTTAAAAGCCAGTTCAAATTGGCTTTTATAATCTATAGAGTGACATTTAAGCAAAGCCTTTTAATGCCAGATTTTGCAATATCATAACGCTGCAAACGATAAAGCCGCTGATAATTAGCATAACCGTAGCGTATTTCGCCTTTACCATATCAATTATTCAAATGCTGCAGCAACCTTTTCAAGCTGCTTTCTTATATCTATGTGCTGTGGGCAAGCCCTTTCGCACTTTCCGCATTTAATGCAGTCAGATGCTTTTCCATATACTTCGGCATAATTTTCATAATATACCTTATGCGTTGAAAAACCGTCGTTGTCAGCTCTTTTTTCAGCATTGAACAATTCAAAATATTTTGGGATAGCAATATTTTTAGGGCAATCATTAAGGCAATATCCGCATGCAGTGCACGGAATTGCTATGCTGGAATTTATAATATCAACGGCGTTTTTGACAATTTTAAGCTCATCTTTTGTCATTGTTTCAAAATGCTGCATACTTGCAGTATTATCCAAAAGCTGCTCCATATTAGACATGCCGCTGAGCACCATCATTACGTTTTCCAGGCTCGCTGCATATCTTATGGCCCAAGATGCAACCGACGCTTTAGGGGCATATGATTTAAAGAGCTTTTCGGCTTCTACCGGAACGCTTGCAAGAGCTCCTCCTTTTACCGGCTCCATCACAATCACCGGCTTGCCGTGCTTTACCGCCGTTTCATAGCATTTGCGCGACTGAATGCTGTCGTTGTCCCAGTCAAGATAATTTATTTGCAGCTGTACAAATTCTGTCTCAGGATGAGAAATAAGAATTTCATCAAGCAAATCGGCAGTATCATGGAAAGAAAATCCTATTTTCTTTATTTTGCCCTCGTTCTTTTTCTTCACTATAAAGTCAAACGCATTATATTTCTGCGCAATATTATAATGATTTACTCCAAGATTATGTAACAGGTAATAGTCAAAATAATCTACCCCGCACTTTTTTAATTGCTCGTCAAAAATGCGCTCCAAATCATCCTTTGATTTTAACGACATTGTAGGCAGCTTATCAGCGAGCACAAAGCTTTCACGAGGATGCCTTTTTACAAGCGCTTCTTTTATTACTTCTTCGCTCTTAAAATTATGATACATGTAAGCTGTATCAAAATATGTAAATCCGCGTTCTAAAAAAATATCGGTCATTTTACATACAGTATTTATATCTACTGTCTCGTCTTCAAGCTGCGGTAGACGCATAAAACCGAAGCCCAGTTTTTTCATCAGAAACGCCTCCAAATAAAATTTTACCTTTGTACACATGCATCAAGCTGACAAATGCATAACCATCAATTATACGAACATTGTAAATATATAATATATATATCACAAATGATAATTAAAATCAAACAATAAGAAATTAGAAAAAATTAGTCCAATTTTTCCTCATACCATAAATTTATTTGCTTATTTTTATAAAAAATATAACAAAAATTAAATATTTTTATATTAATAGACATAACTTTCTAAATTTCCTTTTTTTAATATGATATTCACCCTAAAATATAATAGATTATTATTCGCTCATCGCTGGTGAAAATGAGCCGTTTCTCCGGCGTACTTTTGATAAAATTTTTTATCTATGTTTTTTCTTACTTAAGCGTATAATAAAAATACACCACAATCAAATTAATGATTTGGCGTATTTTTATGGAGCTGCTAACCAGATTCGAACTGGTGACCTCTTCCTTACCAAGGAAGTGCTCTGCCTACTGAGCCATAGCAGCCTATTTATTATATTTATACTGTCACAGCATCAGTTATTATATCAATATAAATATATTTTGTCAATAATATATCTTGTGTTATATTATATTTCATGCTATTATTATTTTATAATTATTTATTAAAAATTAATATATAAACAAATTTTTATTATTAATTTTATGGATTAATGCTTTATTTAGCTTAATCATAAACAATATTAAAAAGGAGGAAATTTTTAAAACAGCGGCAATTTTTTAAGAACATTAAAAGTAAAGGAGCATTAAAATGAAAAGATTAAGTATCAAAAGCATATGTATTACATTAGTGCTTACGACAATGATTGCTGTCATCAGTGTTATGAGCACCAGCCTATCGGCACTTGCTATGGAGCCTTTTAGCCCAAATGAGGAGTCTCAGGAAGAATTTATTGATTATATGCACAAAAATAAGGATAAAATTGAAATTAAAGTTATAGGCGATATGCCTGTAAAAAATAATATTGTTTATGAATATATTGATGAGGGTGCTGAAACAGCAAGTGTAAAATCAGTAAATTCTGAAAAAGACGCTTCAATGCAGATTAACGAAGATGAGACTTTAGTTACAGAATCTTTCCAAATAGACAATATTAAAAAGGTCGAAAATATAACGGATGTAAAAGCTAAAACTTCTAAAGAAAAGCATACATAATATCAAATGAAAAAATTCAGGAATTTTTATCTGCCGAAAACATGGAGAATGTCGATAACCTATTGTCTAATGGATATTCTTTATATTTTATCACCGACAGCAATTACGAAATTGACCTTATAAATCATAAATTCGGTTTATTAGAGTCTTTGCCTAGAGAAGAAGATTATGAGATAAACACAGAATACTCTCAAAAAGTTTTAGAGGATTATACGGAGGGCGAAGAACTTCCAGAGGTCAATTCCTATACAATAGGGTGCTACATATCCCGAAACATGGCGGGAGAATACTTTTTCGGCACGCTTATGTCTAGCATAGAAAAAGAAGATATTTATGACAGTATAGTTATGCACGCCGTGCTGCGCCGCAAAAATTACACCTCTTATAAAGACATTAACAATGTTAAGGCGCAGAATATTGCTTTTTCAATTACAGCCGATGCAGCTACAGAAGATGACATGTCCAATTTCCGCAACTGGGCTATTGCTGAATACGGAAGAGAAAGCTGGTTCCAGGCATACGGAGAGGAAGTTTATGGTTCAACATTTATAAAAAAGGGAGATATACATATAGCCAATATTACGACATATGATACTTATGGTTATTCAATAGATTCTCAAAATCTTGCTCTCTATATTAATGTCATAAGAATCGGAGTCGTGCCATATAATGGAGTGACAACAAAATCTGTTTATTGGGAAAATATATCTAACCAGTCTAATATCAACCTTTACAGCTTCGGGCCTCAGTATCAACCGCAAACAAGCACAGTAACGCTTAGCTTCAGCAGCGAATTTAACGTAAAGGCCGGTTTTAATGGTGATATTTCTGCCGGCGGGTCAATAGGCTTTTCAGCAAGCTATTCATTCCAGGTTAATGAAATAGAAATAAGTAATCCTCATGCAGACCCGCAAAACCGTACTGCAACTGCCAATTTTAAATATTTAGGCTGGCCTTATAATGGTACAGCACGCGAGCAATATTCGGAAAATACCGCTTATTCCGTATTCAGGGCAACTGAGAGTGGCACTATTCAGTTTAATCCGCAGCAAAAGGTTGTGTTCCAGTTTAATAATAGGGTTGGACCGCTAACGTCAATTTTAACGGCAGAGCATTATCAGGCCTCAATAAACAGAACCATAACTCCAGGCGGAGCCTGCTTTTATTAATTTGGAGGGGTAATAATGAGTAAAGATAAAACTTTAATATTATTAGGCAGTGTATTTACTATTGCGGGTGCTTTAATCGTTTCCCTCCTCTCAATAGCCGCTTCAATAAGTGAGAGTATTTCTGTAATACGTGATGGGCTTATATTTTCGCGTTTTGTATTTATGGGATATGGAGTCATTATTTTATATCCGCTTTTCTTCATTGGCCTGATTATGTTCGTTGCTGGGCTGATTATTCTTATAGCGGCATTGGTGACGGCGCTCAGAAATAAATAATAGTAGTTTAAAATCTATAATATTAAACTTATAATAGAGCAAAGTCGTTCTGCACATTAAAAAGCGCAGAACGACTTATTTTATTTTGCCTTTCGCAATTTTAAGCTTTAACTGCAATTTCATTAAATTAGATTTTCATTTGTTAATATATAACTGTAAAAAGGCGCAAAATTGCCTTATATTTTATGGTTACCAATCACAAGATTGTCATTGCAGCAGTTGCCGCTTTCTCTGTCGAGCAAATAAAAATAAGCCATCCTCCCAAAGCGAGAGGATGGCGTTTATACTATATCATTGGATTCACCTTTTTATAATAGATAATACTTTTTAAAAAGCTAAAAATTGTTTTTGGTATCAACCCCTATGTCGCAGATAAAACTTTCTTAAATTCTATCTGCACAAAATTTAAAAAGTTATCTATGGCCTACGCCAACATATCCAACTGATATGGTTTCTCTGCCGCAGCCATTAACATTATAAAAAGAGTTAAGCCCCTAAACTATATATGCTTAAAAAGTTATTATCTTCTTTTATAACCAGCAAATTATATCAACACTAATAAACGGCTGCGGCTTTCTTAAACTGATTTTCAATTTCACTGTACATCGGAATCAGCTTCTTTCTTTATAAATTTCCGGCCTTTATACCGGAGCCTTTTCTCTTGTGCTTTCCTTACGCTTATATTATAATGCTAAATGGTGATTTTGTCAATACTTATTATTAATAATTTTTATTTTATTTGTTAATAATTTATAAATTAAATAAGCTGTTGACTACAGATTTAAATAATAGTAAAATATAATAAAACAATGAAATGGTTGATGCAAATGGAAAAAATAAATGAAAATGATTATAATCCGGATATAATATCTTTAAGCGATGAAAACGGGAATGAATACACCTTTGAGGTGCTTGACGCTGTTGAAACCGACACGGGACGCTATGTTGCGATGATTCCCGTTTACGACGATCCCGAAAAAATGCTTGATGATAGCGGCGAGCTCGTTGTGCTTAAGGAAATTTATGAAGACGGAGAAAACTATTTTGAAGAAATAGAAGACGATGCGGAATATGAAACTATTGCAGAAATGTTTATTGACCGTCTCTCTGACATGTTTGAAATAGATGAAGAATAACTTTATGTAGTCTGTTTCCTGCCCTGTTCGCGTATTTTGCGGTTATTATAACCCTACAAACCTTTATTTAGGGAGCTTTACTCCTCCGGTTGGATTGCAGGCCTCCCGCTGCGGCGGAAGTTGGAAGCGAGAAGGCGGAGGGTGGGCACCCACCTGCTTTGTTTTTAGCAGGTTATCTATAGCCGTATACGACAGGGCGGGAATGCTTTTTTTACTGCTCCTATTTTTTAATATGTTTCACCGCACATATACCGATATTAAAATTTGTATATACTTGGAGAACTTAAATGAGCAATATCGTAACAATATACTCCTCTAAATACGGATATACTAAAAAATACGCCCAGTGGATTTCTGAAGCTCTGTCATGCGATTTATTTGAAAAAAAGAGCTTTAAGGCTAAAAATTTATCTCAATATAAAACTATAATTTATGGCGGCGGACTTTATGCCGGCGGCGTTAGCGGAATTTCATTACTCATAAATAATTTTGAAAATATTAAAGATAAGAATATTATTTTATTTACCTGTGGTTTAGCAGATCCTCTTGATAAAGATAATTCTGAGCATATACTTAATTCGCTGTATAAAGTTTTAACTCCTCAAATGCGTGATGTTATAAAAATTTTCAGCTTTAGGGGAGGAATAGACTATTCAAAGCTTGGCCTCATACATAAAGCCATGATGGCTATGCTGCACAGGGTTATTTCTAAAAAAGATTACTCTTCGCTTAGAAGTGAAGATAGGCAAATGCTCAGCACTTACGGAAAGCAGATTGATTTTTCAAATAAAGAATCAATAACTCCGCTTATTCATTTTATAAACAGCCTTTAATTATAACATCCAGTATGTTGGCTTCTTTTTAGATGCGCTTTTCCGCATTAATATATTCTGACAGTGTTATCAAACCCATTAAATTTATATGTATAGTTAATACAGCTTGATGCTAAATCTTATATTGCCGTAAAACAGTCGCTGCTTTTACTTAAGGAAAATACTAAAACTGCCTGCAGAATTTTCTGCAGGCAGTTTTGATTATAATACGCTTTTATCAAAACAAAGTAACGTTACAAAAAGATTTGATAAAAAATTTTAACAGGCGGCTTTTAAAAAAAGCAGACATCAAATGCAAAAAATTATCGTGTGATATCATCAAGATTATTAACCAGCTTAACAAACAACAGAAGTGCATATAAAAAATTATGCTTCATTCAATTGCTATGCCAGTATCAACTCTTTATATGCATTGTTAAAGCCGTCGACTGACTGGCAGATGACTGATAAATATGACAATCTCATTACTTTTTTCGTTTTTCTACTCGCTTTTTAATATGGTGAATTCCTCGATTTTTATTCAAACATCGGGGTGGATAAATATCTATCGCCTGTATCTGGAAGTATTGCCACGATTGTCTTTGAGGCGTTTTCTTGACGCTTTGCTATTTTAATCGCAGCGCTAAGAGCCGCGCCGGATGATATTCCTACTAAAATTCCCTCTGTCTTCCCCATCTCTCTGCCGGACGCATAGGCTTCTTCATTGCTTACCTTTATTATTTCATCATAAATGTCTGTATTCAATATATCCGGTATAAATCCGGCGCCTATGCCCTGCAGTCCGTGAGGGCCGGCATTTTCTCCCGACAGCACCGCTGACGTTTCCGGCTCTACCGCCACCACCTTGACGGCCGGATTTTTTGATTTTAAATATTCTCCCACACCTGTAATTGTTCCGCCGGTGCCGACGCCGGCCACCAAGATGTCTACTTTACCGTCGGTGTCATTATATATCTCCGGGCCCGTTGTCTGCCGGTGCACCTCAGGATTTGCTGGGTTGACAAACTGGCCCGCTACAAAGCTGCCCGGAATTTCTTTTGCAAGCTCATCCGCTTTTTCTATTGCGCCTTTCATGCCCTTTTTCCCATCAGTCAGCACCAGCTCGGCGCCATATGCTTTCATTATCTGCCGGCGCTCTTTGGACATTGAATCCGGCATGACTATTATTACCCTGTAGCCCCGCGCCGCCGCTACCGATGCAAGGCCTATTCCAGTATTTCCGGAGGTCGGCTCTATTATCACCGACTCATTATTCAGCTTTCCATCGCGTTCTGCAGCATCTATCATTGCTTTCGCCACTCTGTCTTTTACAGAGCCGGCTGGATTTAAATACTCCAGTTTTGCCAAAATTCTCGCATTTAAATTATACTTCTTTTCTATATTAACAAGCTCTAACAGCGGTGTGCCGCCGATTAACTCTTCTGCCGACCTATATATCTTTGACATTTGCATACATCTCCAAAAAATTATTTTACAATGCATCGTTTTAAAAGATTATGTTTATGCACAAGCTTAAATTACCATATGCATTCTTTTATTATTGTATATTCGTAAAATACAAGTGTCAACATATAAAATGCAAATTATAAACCGCGTAAATCTGCTTAAAATAATTAGAAGAGATATTTTAAAGTCTAATACTGCACGCACTGTTATGTGCGGGAGGTTTATATGAAAAAGAAAAATATAATAAAAATGGCATGCGGGCTTGCCATAGGTTTTATAAACGGACTATTAGGCGCCGGCGGCGGTATGCTTGCCGTGCCGCTTCTAAAAAAATACGGTCTGGATACAAAAGAGGCGCATGCAAGCTCAATTGCTGTTATTCTGCCGCTGACCATTTTCAGCGCGGCGCTTTATGTGATTTCCGGCCGAGTAAATATAAGCGACAGCTTTATTTATATTCCAACTGGAATATTAGGAGCTGTTATAGGCGCGTTTATTCTTAAAAAAATCCCTGACAAGTGGATTCGCAGGTTATTCGGCATATTTATGATATGGGCGGGCATACGCCTGTTTCTACGATGAATATCTGGGCGGCATTGATTGCCGCGCTGCTCGCCGGTGCTGCAGGGGCGTTGGGGCTCGGCGGCGGAGGCGTACTCATAATTTATTTATCGGCCTTTGCCTCTATGGACCAGCTTAAAAGCCAAGGTATAAACCTGCTGTTTTTTATCCCCCTTGCTATAATCGCAATTATTATACACAGCAAGCATCACCTTATTAAGTGGAAAGAGATTATTCCCATTTGCATCTGCGGCCTTCTAGGCGCCGTCGGCGGCTCAATTGTCGCCGGTATGATTGACGCTTCAATATTATCGAAAATATTTGCGGTGGGAATAGCCGCTCTCGGAGTAAAGGAGCTTTTCTCCAAAAGCACGGCCGACAACAGCAGCAAGAGCAAAAGCGGCACGACGTCTGAGAAAAAATCGCAGAAAAATCCGCTTGAGCATTAAAAAGTTCTTATTGCTCTGCATTGATTTGCACATCAGTCTTATATTGGCGCTTAATGTGGCAAATTGCGGCATAAAATTTCATCGCTTTACAAAAATAAAAGTATATTATATAATTATTATACTAACTTTTTGGAGGCGGCAGAAATGGCGAGCAGTTTTTCCGCTAATCTTTCGGAGCTTAGAAAAGAAAAGGGCATATCTCAAAGCGAGGCGGCAAAGGAGCTTGGCGTTTCACAAGCGCTGCTTTCACACTATGAGCGCGGCATAAGAGAATGCGGATTGGACTTTCTTATAAGAGCCGCAAAATTTTATTCTGTTTCCTGCGACTATATCTTAGGAATAAGCACAAGCCGCGATAATTCAGGGCACAGTTATGATAATCCTAAGGTAAGCCAAATTTTTGATGTATTAGACACTGTAATTAATATAGTAGACGATGCCGGCAGCAAATCTCTTAAAAACGACGTGGCCGATTTCTATCTTTATGCGCACTACTGCCTGCTTACTTCTATACAGCCATCCCGCAATGCGTCTGATATAAGCGGAAACACTTTGCCGGACAGCATCTGCTTTCAGCTTGCGCTTTCTAACATGCAGTCGCTGTGTGCAAGCGCTTATTGCGCGGCAAATAAGATAAAATATCCCGGTGTAAACTTTGTAAAACGTAAAATATCAAATATTTCAGATATGAAAAATCTCACTTCATCAAAACAAAAGGCCACTGAAGATGCGTTATCTTATATAAAGCAAAAAATTTGCGGCAAATAAAATTGATTCTACTTAATAAAAAAGCACCAGTTTAGGACGTTGTTTTAGAAAAGCAGAGAGGGACGGCTGATGTCGTCCCTCAAAAAATTTCTTATTTCACCGCCCTTTTGAGCCGGTGTTTTTTTATCTCTGAATATCATTAAATGCTTTATGGGTATATAAGTCAAAAAATTTTTATCAAAATCACTCTGACATTACTTGTAAAATTCACAAAATGCCTTATACATCATATAAATATCAAGCTTTGATGTTGTCTCAAATGGTGAATGCATCGACAGCACCGGCACACCGATATCAAGCACGTCCATGCCAAGCCTTGCAACAAACATTGATACCGTTCCGCCACCGCCTAAGTCGACCTTGCCAAGTTCACCTGTCTGCCAAATTACTCCCGCAGAGTTAAGCATGCGGCTTATTTCGCCTATAAACTCCGCCGATGCGTCGGATGTGCCGCTTTTTCCCCTTGAGCCGGTATATTTTGTAAGCACTACGCCGTTGTTTAAATATGCGCAGTTTTTATGATCTACTACATCTGGGAAGCATGGGTCAAATCCTACATTTACATCGGCCGACAGGCACTTTGACGCAGCTATTACATTATAGCCCTCTCTTCCATCGGATTTTGCAAGGTCTGTTATGAAGTTTTCAAGATAAGCCGCCTTTAAGCCGGTATTTCCGTCGGAGCCTATCTCCTCTTTGTCGGTAAGCACGGTTATTACCGTCTTAGCAGGATTTTTGCACGCTAATGCAGCCTGCAGCGCCGGATAAGCGCACACCCTATCGTCCTGGCCGTATGAACCGATAAGCGATCTGTCAAATCCGATATCGCGGGCTTTGTTAAGCGGTACGGCTTCAAGCTCGGCAGTTATAAAATCATACTCTGTTATGCCGTACTTCTCGTTAAGCATTTTAAGTATATTTATCTTTACAAGCTCGCTTTCATCGTCGCTCTTAAACGGACGGCTGCCTATTAAAATATTGATTTCCTCGCCCTTTATTCCGTCGGACAGAGTACGTTTCATCTGTTCCACTGCAAGATGCGGCAATAAATCATTTACTACAAAGCACGGGTCGCCCTCGTCTTCACCTATGTTTATTTCTACAGATGTTCCGTCGCTCTTTATTATAACGCCGTGTAGAGCAAGAGGAATAGCCGTCCACTGATATTTCTTTATTCCGCCGTAGTAGCAGGTCTTAAAATATGCAAAGCCGGTATCTTCATAAAGCGGATTTTGCTTCATGTCCAGCCTCGGCGAGTCAATATGCGCAGCTATAACATTTACGCCGCTGCCTATATCCTCGCTGCCTATGACAGCCAACATGACCGCCTTGCCGCGGTTGTTTACATAAACCTTATCGCCGGCGTTGTATTTTTTGCCGAATTCATACTCTTTAAATCCGTTTTTCTCCGCTGCCGCAACGGCGTATTTTACCGCCTCACGCTCAGTTTTGGATTTATTGAGGAAGTCTTTATAATCCTCGCAAAAATCGTACGCCTTGTTTACCTCCAAATCGTCCAGTCGTAAATAAGCGTTTTTCTTATCGATAAACAGCTTTTCCTTTATTATCTTTGCCTCGTTTTTTTCCATTGTTTGTTCCTCCCTTATTTTCTGTCTATTTTCAGAGGCTTTGCCCCAACATTTAACATCTTATCGTGCCGTTTGATGTATTTTACACTTAAGACGGCAAATTATATGAATTGTATTTTTTAGCAAACAGTTTATCATATATCTTTTTTACACTCAAGACTTTGTTTACATAATCATTTGTATCATCGTATGGAATACTGTCCAAGGTTTTCCCGTCTGCAGAATACCGAGGGTCGCTTAGCCAGCTGTTAACCGCACCGCGTCCCGCATGATACGCCGCAAGCATCTCCCTGTAATTTCCAAACTCGTCAAGATGAAGCCTTAAAAGTGCTGTGCCGTATTTTATATTCTGTTCAGGGTCATACATATCAGGCAGCTCGCTTCCGCCCTCTACCATTACCAGCCATTCAAGCGTCTCAGGCGTAATCTGCATCAGACCGTGCGCGTCCTTGTGAGACATAGCGTCTTTATTAAATCCGCTTTCACACCTTATTACGGCAAATACCAGCGTCGGTTCCAGCCTATTTTCGCTGCTGTATTTTACCACTAAATCCTCATACTCAGTTGGATACATCGCTTTGTATAATATATTAATGCCGGCTGCGACTATTATTACAGATAATGTCAGGAGCACGGCCGAAAAAATTGCTTTACCGGCAAGCCTCATCCGCCGACCTCCTTATTTCGTCTACAACCTGATTTGCAAGCTCTTCAAGCTCGCTTAAACTGCCGTCGTTTTCTATTATTATATCGGCTAAATTTTTATAATAATCAGCACTGTTCTGCACCGACATGCGCTGCACCGCCGCGCTGCTTTCAAGCTCGTCGCGTATAATTATCCTGCCGAGCCTTATGTCGGCGTCCGCCACTACCGCCACTGTTTTATCGCAGATTATATCTATGCCGCTTTCAAAAAGCAACGGAGCATCTATCACCGCTATTTTTTCTCCCGCATCGCTCAGCGCCTTTACCGCGCGGCGGATGCTCATTGTTATAAACGGATGCGTTATATCGTTAAGCAGTTTGTGCTTTTTCTCATCTGAAAATGCACGGGAGGCAAGAAGCTTCCTATCAAGCGTGCCGTCGGCTTTGATTATATCGCTGCCAAAAGCCATGCCAAGCTCAGCTAAAGCGTAGCATCCCGGTGCTGTGATATCTCTTGCCGCTCTGTCGGCGTCTATAATCTTTAGCCCGCGTCCGGCAAAAAACTCTGCTACAGTTGACTTTCCCGCACCTGTCGGACCTGTCAATCCGACAACATATATATTATTCATTTTATTACCCCTGTTTAATTATATGGATAATATATTATCTATATTTCACCAAATTAAACCTATGCTAAATTTATTCCTTATCGCAGTCTATTATCCTAAAAGACGCCGCCCTTATAAGCCGATTGTACAGCGCAAGACCTATGCCGTCCATATCTGGCAAGCGAATATACGCCTTTTTATAGCCACATTTGTCTATCTCTCTTAATATGTCAAACAGCCGCGCCGCCTGCATAGCGTGATTATATTTGTCGCCTAAAACAAAACAGTCATGCTTTATTCTGCCCGTATCTTCACTGAAGCATACAACGGCAGTATCATTATCAAGCGACGCTGCAAAATTTCTAAAACCGTCGTCGCTGCCCTGCACCAATATGACATCGGCAGCCGGCGAATAATGCGTATATTTCATACCCGGTGACGGCGGAGCTTTTCCCTCCTCCGCCTCCTTTAGCACATTCTGCGAAACCTCTGCTGCACCGGCCACAGACGCTATATCACTCGGAGTAACGGCGCCCGGACGCAAAATTACCGGAACGTCGCCTGTTATGTCAACCACCGTCGACTCTATTCCCACGCTGCAGCTTCCGCCGTCGACTATTAAATCTATTTTTCCGTTTAAATCGTCATAAACATGCTGCGCTGTAGTTGGGCTCGGCTTTCCGGATGTATTTGCCGACGGCGCTGCAATGGGAACGCCCGACTTTTCTATTGTCCTTAAAAATGACATGCTGTTTGGCATGCGCACGCCTATTGTATCAAGTCCGGCGCTTACCGTATCAGGTATAATATCTCTTTTCCGCATTATCATGGTAAGCGGCCCCGGCCAAAGTTTTTCACTCAGCTTATATGCAAGCGGCGGAACCTCAAGAAGTAAATCTTCCGCCATTTCCATGCCGCTTACATGCACTATAAGCGGATTATCCTGCGGCCTGCCCTTTGCAGCAAATATTTTATTAACGGCCCCTTTATCAAGCGCATTTGCACCAAGTCCATAAACCGTTTCCGTCGGCAGCGCAACAAGGCCGCCGCGCTTTATCACTTCTGCTGATAATTTTGCCGCCGCTTCTATTTCCTTTTCGTCTGCGGCCCTGATTATTTTTGTCAGCATCTATCTCATCACTTCATATTATTAGTTTTACACAACTTCACAATTTATTTTAAAAGAAATATTAATCTTTATAAACGCCGAATTGACGACGATGCAACTTTTTAAGATTATCTAAATTCAGCCGACAAACATTGCCGGCGACACTAATACGCGGCCTTAGTTAAAGCATATTCCACAGCCGCTATATCCGCAAGCTGCTCTACGCCGCTTTATAACACATGCATATATCTAAAGTATAAACTATTCCTCAGACTCTGCCTTAAGCTTTTCCGCGCGGTCGGCAGTAACCAGCGCATCAATCAGCTCGTCAAGGTCGCCGTCGAGTATCTGGTCGAGCTTATACAGCGTAAGTCCTATCCTGTGGTCCGTAACACGGCTCTGAGGATAGTTGTAGGTACGTATTCGCTCGCTGCGGTCGCCGGTACCCACCTGAAGCTTCCTGTTTTTTGCAATCTCCTCGCTCTGCTCCGACTGCAGCTGTTCATATAGCCTTGAACGCAAAATTTTCATTGCTTTCTCTTTGTTTTTATGTTGACTTCTTTCATCCTGACACTCAACCACTAGTCCGGTAGGTATATGCGTTATCCTTATGGCAGACTCGGTTTTATTAACATGCTGTCCGCCGGCGCCACCGGAGCGATAAGTGTCTATTTGTAAATCTGCCGGATTTATGTCAACTTCAACTTCCTCAGCTTCTGGCAGTACCGCCACCGTAACGGTAGAGGTATGAATACGCCCGGAGGCTTCGGTTTCTGGGACACGCTGCACTCTGTGAACGCCGCTCTCAAATTTCAGGCGTGAATATGCGCCGTCGCCCTCTATTATAAAGCTAACTTCTTTCATGCCGCCTATGCCGGTTTCATTGGCGCTCAGCATCTCTACTTTCCATCTTTTTGATTCAGCGTACATGTTATACATCCTGTATAATACACCGGCAAACAGCGCCGCTTCTTCACCGCCGGCGCCGCCGCGTATCTCAACTATTACGTTTTTATCGTCGTTTGGATCGGTAGGAAGCAGCAAAATTTTTATATCTTCTGTGAGCTGTTCTATTTTAGATTTTGCTTCAGACAGCTCCTCTTCCACCATCTGCTTAAAATCCGGGTCCATACCGCCCTCGCTCAGCAATTGCGCCGCCTCAGACGCCGTATCCTCCGCCGACCTGTATTCGCGGTATTTCTCTATTAGCGGAGTGAGCATTTTATGCTCTTTCATAAGCTTTGTATATCTTACCTGGTCATTATATACATCCGGCTCAAGCAGCTGTTTTGATATATCTTCATACCGCTTTTCCACCTCTTTTAGCTTTTCTATCATCTATAACGCACTCCTAATTTATTGTTTATACGGATTTATTTCTTCTCCGTCTCTTATTATCCTCTTTATATTCTTTTCGGCACGCTGTCGCGGAAGCATAATCTCATGCCCGCAGCCGGTACATTTCAGCTTAAAATCCATTCCAACCCTCAGGCAATAAAATGTATATGAGCCGCACGGATGCGGCTTTTTCATTTTCAGCACATCATTTACATGTACATCCATAGTCTTCCCCCAGACTTTTCCAGCCTAACTTATATTATATTATTATATCAGCAAAAAGGCAACACATGTATTTTGCTAAACAATATTTTAATTTGCATTTTTTAGATAATTATTAAAGTAATCAATATATCTTCATCTAATTTATAAAAAAACGGTCCGGTAAATCACCGGACCGTCATGCTTAATTTCTAAAGCAAAATTACTTAAGCTCAACCTTTGCGCCAACTTCTTCGAGCTTCTTCTTCATTTCCTCAGCGTCGTCCTTAGATACGCCCTCTTTAACAGCCTTAGGTGCACCGTCAACAAGAGCCTTTGCCTCAGCAAGGCCGAGACCTGTTATCTCACGTACTACCTTGATAACCTTAATCTTCTCAGCGCCTACTTCTGCAAGAACTACGTCGAACTCGCTCTTCTCCTCAGCAGCAGCGGCAGCACCGCCAGCAGCAGGAGCAGCAGCTACAGCTACCGGAGCAGCGGCTGATACGCCAAACTCCTCTTCAAGAGCCTTTACAAGCTCTGAAAGCTCAAGTACTGTTAATGATTTTACTTCTTCAATTAAATTTGTTACTTTCTCTGATGCCATGATATGTTAACCTCCAAAATTTTGTTTTATTTTTTATTCACCTTTTTTCGCCGCTATGGCGTTTAAAGCTACAACCAGACCAGTCAGATTTGCATTAAGCGCATATACCAGTCCAGATATAGGTGCATTGAGTCCACCCAGAGCTTTTGCAACAAGCTCTTCTCTTGACGGCAGCTTTGCAAGAGTTTCTATATCCTCTTTTGGTGCATATTTACCGTCTATAAATCCGGCCTTGATATTAAAGGTATCGCTCTTCTCAGCATAGGCCGAAAGAATTTTTGCAGCGGCTATATAGTCGCTTTCAGACGTCGCTATAGCAGTTGTGCCGTTCAGATGCTCTTTCATCTCCGGCATATCAATATTATCAAATGCGAAAGATAAGAGCGAGTTCTTTACAACTGAATATTTAACGCCCGCCTCGCGCATTTCTTTACGAAGCTTTGTATCGTCAGCGACGTTTATGCCCTTATAATCAACAAGAACGCCTGTGCAGGAATTTTTAAGAACCTCGGTAAGCTCTTCAACCGCCTGCTTCTTTGAAGCTAAAATTTTCTCACTTGGCATGTTTTCACCTCCTACACATAAAAACTAAATGCCCGCATCCAAATGAGGATACGGGCAGTAATCAACTAAAAATACATTATGCCGGTTCCTCGGCAGGATTTATGCAATAAATGCACCTGCTGTCTTTGGAATGCTTAATTATTTTATCATATTATATTTTCGTTGTCAAGCAGCTTATTCCGCCTGCTGGCCGCCTACTCTGTTCGGATTTATCTTTATACCGGGGCCCATTGTCGTAGCTATTACGCAAGAACGTATATACTGACCCTTAGATGCAGCCGGCTTTGCCTTTACTATCGCTTCAAGCAATGTGTTGAAGTTCTCAGAAAGCTTTTCAGGTCCAAATGAGACCTTGCCTATCGGGCAGTGGATTATATTAGTTTTGTCAAGACGATATTCAATTTTACCTGCCTTAGCTTCGTTTACCGCGCGGGCAACATCCGGTGTAACGGTGCCAGCCTTCGGGTTCGGCATAAGTCCGCGAGGACCAAGTACCTTACCAAGACGTCCAACAACGCCCATCATATCAGGTGATGCTATTACGACGTCAAAATCCATGAAGTTTTCCTTCTGAATACGCGTTGCAAGCTCCTCAGCACCGACTATTTCAGCACCGGCCGCTTCAGCTGCCTTGGCAGCATCGCCCTTAGCAAATACGCATACTCTTACGCTTTTACCTGTGCCGTTAGGAAGTACAACCGCACCTCTTACCTGCTGGTCTGCATGACGTGAGTCAACGCCTAAGCGCACATGCACTTCTACCGTCTCGTCAAATTTTGCTGTTTTTGTTTTTACCGCGAGATCAAAGGCTTCAGGTACGTCATACAACTTCGCACGATCTATAAGCCCTAAGCTCGCATTATATTTCTTACCATGTTTCATTTACATTTACCTCCCAATAGAGTGGTTTTCTCGGATTATTCCTCCCACCCGGGAACAGTTAATCGACTACTTCGACGCCCATGCTCCGAGCAGTTCCTGCTACTATTCTCATAGCAGAGTCAATATTGGCTGCGTTAAGATCCGGCATTTTCTGCTCCGCAATCTTTTTAACCTGTTCTTTAGTCAGCTTCGCGACCTTAACCTTATTCGGCTGACCCGAACCGCTTTCGATACCGCATGCCTTCTTTATTAAAACTGCACAGGGCGGCGTCTTTGTTATAAAGGAAAATGTGCGGTCAGCATATACCGTTATTACTACCGGTATTATCAGACCTATGTCGTTCTTTGTACGCTCGTTAAATTCCTTCGTAAACGCCACAATGTTTACGCCGTGCTGACCCAGCGCCGGACCTACCGGCGGCGCCGGTGTTGCCTTTCCGGCAGGTATCTGCAATTTGATGTAGCCCACTACTTTTTGAGCCATAGTTTGCACCTCCGATTATATGTGGTTAAGCGAAACGGCACCTCACCGTTCCTCCCATCTGCCGGCACATTTCGTGCCATTATACGGCCTTTGCCGTATATATCAAACCCTACAGGGTTTAAAACTAAACTGTTTCTACCTGGTCAAACTCAAGTTCAACCGGCGTCTCGCGTCCAAACATGGAGATTATTACCTGTACGCTGTTTTTCGACATATCTATGCTGTCTATTATTCCAATAAAACCTTCCAGCGGACCGTCTATTATCTTCACGTTGTCGCCTACATTATATCCTACTTCTACCGTATGCTTCTCTACGCCCAGTGCCTCTACTTCCTTATCGGTAAGCGGAACCGGCTTCGATGACGACGGACCTACAAAGCCCGTTACGCCTCGTACGTTTCGAACCACGTACCATGAATCATCCGTCATTATCATTTTTACGAGAACATAGCCGGGGAATATTTTGCGCTCTACTTCGCGCTTTTTATTGTCCTGTATCTCCGTTACCATTTCTGTCGGAACCTTAATATCAAATATTAAATCCTCCAACTTGCGGTTTTCCACTATCGTTTCAAGATTAGTTGCTACCTTGTTTTCGTAACCGGAATATGTGTGGACAACATACCATTTTGCTTCTTCCGACATCTATCTTCCCCCAATTGTAAGATAGTTAGCTGTAAATTACATTAAGCAATGATGCAAGGCCAAAATCTATTAGCCAGATAAATCCGCCTATTATCAGGCACATCAGCAATACTACCGTTACATTCTTTATAAGCGTCTTCTTTGTCGGCCATACTACCTTTTTTATCTCGCTCTTTAAATCTCTTAAGTAACGTCCTATTCTGGTTAATATCGTCTTTTTTGCACCTTTAGATTCAGCTACCTCGACATAGTCGGCCGTAAGCAACGATGCTACTCCGACAACAGCGCCGACAAAAAGTACAATTAACGTTATTACAGGATAAATCGTGTAATTAACGCCTGTTGATGTAAGCGTGAACGGACGATAGTCGACAAACTTAACCTCATTGCTCAGCACATACACTAAAAGCGCGATTGCTGCTACCAGCTCAAATGCCGGAGCCGCATACTTCGTGCCCTTAAACTTGAAAGACAGCGCCGCCATAAGTACACCTAAAGCCGAAAGTATAAAAGCAAATGTGAAGTACATCGACTTATACAACGTCAGCGTCTCACCAGCCATGTCATAGCTTCCGCCAAACGACAGCTGTGCGCCGGTAAGCGTTGCTGTGCCGTCCATCGATACTATCGTTACAAACGGCATAAAGAAGAGCACTATGCCTGCTACTGCCAGAATACAAGTCAGTATTTTTGTTATCCAACTGGCTGCTTTCATTCTTCTTCCTCCTTACTTCGTTTCTCTGTGGAGGGTATGCTTCCTACAGAAGCGGCAGTATTTGTTAAGCTCCAGCCTATCAGGGTCGTTCTTCTTGTTCTTCATCTTGCTGTAGTTGCGCTGCTTGCATTCTGTACATGCTAATGTTATCTTTACTCTCATTTTTTACGGCACCTCCCGTTTATTGCGGAAAAATTTAGCCTCCCTCTCGCCGGTTTGTCCGGTGCAGGATTAATCTTTAAAAATATGCATTCAAAAAAAAAAGACCCTGCAGAGGTACAATTACTATACCATACAAAGTACAATTAGTCAAGCATATTTATCTTTTTTATCTAAATATTGGTAATTTTAATATCGCCCCGGCCGCCTTTATTCTCTGCTGTTATATCACACATATATAAACTTATTTTTTTATACATTCCTGTGCCTTGTAACAGACATCCCGTTAGTTATAAGCAGTTAATTGCAAGCACGTTGCAAATCCCAATTTATAGCTATAAGCGGCCGGATATAAGCTTCAGCTCTTTTAAAGCAGTGAAACCCCGCATGAGCAGGTTTTGCAGATATAAGCTTGAGCAGAGTTAGCCATGTAATATTCCAAACAATTTTTCGCGGTCGTCTCGCTGTCAAATATACCATATACGCTCGGCCCGGCGCCGCTTAACGACACTGCTATCGGAGAAAAATTTTGTATTCCTGCAGCAAGGCTACCATATCCACTGTAAATGCGGCTGAATATATTGCCGGTGCATTTTATGGCACCGCAAAAATCGTCATTGTCATATTTTTGTAAAAAGTCCTGCGTGAAGTGCGTCCTACTGTCACTCATGCTGTCTATCATGCCGTACATTTGCCCGGTGGAGTTCTTTTCGCCGCTCTTTACTATTACAACATAATAATCGCCTATATGCTGCAGCTGCGTAATTTTCTCGCCTATACCCTTCACAAGCGCCGTGCCGCCGCTGAGGCAGAATGGCACATCCGCTCCGACGCCGAGCGCCGCCCTGCATAAATCGTCATCGCTTATCGGGCCGTATGCGGTATTAAGCATTGAAAGCACAGCCGCTGCATCAGCGCTGCCGCCGCCAAGCCCCGCCGCCTGCGGAATCTGCTTTTCTATATCTATGTGTACATCAAACCGCTTTCCCGATATTTTCATAAATTCCAATGCGGCCTTATATGCGGTGTTTTCTTCCCCGCAGCTTTTGCCAAAGCAGTTTACAGTTATCTTTCCGCCGCCGTCCGATAAACTTAAAGAAACAATATCGCACAGCGTTACCGACTGCATTACGCTCTCTATATTGTGATAACCGTCGTCTCTGCGGCCGGCTATGTCAAGCGTAAGATTTATTTTCGCCATTGCCATCGATTTAAGCTCTGTCATTAAAATCTCCCATCGCTTCGCTGATAACTGTTTTTACAAATGCTAAATCATCAAATCTTTATACGCCAAGCTCATCTAAAAAATCCTTTATGCGGCTTACAGCTTCCTTAATATGCTCTATAGAATAGCAGTACGACACCCTTATATAGCCCTCTCCGCTTTCGCCGAAAGCCGTCCCCGGTACGACCGCCACTTTTTTTGAATATATCAGTTTTTCGCAAAACTCTTCAGACGTGAGGCCGGAGCGCTTAATTGACGGAAATATGTAAAACGCTCCCTCCGGCTCGAAGCAGTCAAGGCCTATTGAATTAAAGGCGTTCACTATAAACCGGCGGCGCATATCGTACTGGCCGCGCATCTCGATTATATCCTCGTCGCCGTTCTGCATAGCCTCTATGCCGGCGTACTGCGCCGTTGTAGGGGCGCACATTATCGCGTACTGATGCACCTTTATCATCTGCGATATAATCGGTTCCGGCCCGCAGGCAAAGCCTAAGCGCCAGCCCGTCATTGAATAGGCCTTGGAAAATCCGCCTACTATTATTGTATAATCATACATGCCGTCAATCTCTGCTATCGACACATGCCGGACGCCGCCATATGTAAGCTCTGCGTATATCTCGTCAGACAGCACCATTATATTGTTTTCTTTTATTATAGGAGCAATTTTTTCTAAATCCTCACGCCGCATTACAGCGCCCGTAGGGTTGTTCGGATACGGCAGTATTAAAAGCTTCGTTTTATCCGTTATTTTTTCTCTGAGCTCTTCCGGAGTAATTTTAAAATTATTCTCCATCTTTGTTTTTAAAATAACGGGTACTCCACCGCTCATTCTCGTTATCGGCTCATAGCAGACAAAGCACGGCTCAGGTATTATCACCTCGTCGCCGGGTGATATAACCGACCTTATGCATAAGTCTATCGCCTCGCTGCCGCCAACCGATATCATAACCTGCGGAACTGAATATTCAAGATTAAACCTGCGCTGCATATAATTTGAGATTTCTTCGCGCAGCTTCTTAAAACCGGCATTTGCCGTATATCTCGTCTTGCCGGAACGCAGCGAATTTATTCCCGCTTCCCTCACATGCCACGGCGTTTTAAAGTCCGGCTCGCCCACGCTCAGAGATATAACGTCGTCCATCTCCTCCGCTATGCTAAAAAATTTGCGGATGCCGGAGGGCTTCATGTCCCTTACTACCGGATTTAGTATATTATTATATTCCATAATATTACCACTCCAAAATAAAAGCCTTTTTATGCGAATATCCGAATTTTAATCGCGGTCTGCTAAGTATTGTGATGCTACCACTCCGCTATGTGCACCGGCACAGCTACTGCGAGAGTGCAAAAACGCATAATACACAACAAGTCTATAAGCCGTCGCAGTGCTATAAGACTGCAAAATTTCCTCTGCATAAATTGCCAGATTTATGCCAACCGCTCATTCGCGGCCCATCCGCTGCTCAACATGAAAGCTGATAGCGTCAAGCATCGGCAAATGTCCATAAAACATGTCAGACAGTGCAGAAAATCAAAAAGCTCTCAGGCGATTACTGCATAGGCACGCCGCAAATAACAGCTAATAATATAAGCTCACGCAATGATTATCATCTCAAAAAAGCGGCAGTACAGTAAATATCTACCGTTTTATACTGCTGCAAAGTTTTACGCCATAGATATTACGCATTAATCAACAGTACATTATGCTTAATAATGTCAGACTTATATTAAATAACAAAGCTTCTGTCGTCCTCTTCTCCGGACGAAAGCTTAACGCCCATTTCTTTATATCTTCTCAGTACAAAGTGCGTGGCGGTAGACTGCACCGAATCCATCGGCGCAAGGCGCTTTGCAACGAACATGGCAACTTCCCTGAAAGTCTTGCCCTGCACCATTACCGCCAAGTCAAATCCGCCCGACATGAGGTATACCGACTCGACTTCCTCAAACATCATTATTTGCTCGGCTATTGTTTCAAAGCCTTCGTCCTGCTTTGGTATTACCTTTATTTCAATCAGGGCGGTAACTAATGTAGAATCCTCTTTTTCCCAGTCCACAACCGGCTTATATCCGCATATTATACCATTTCTTTCAAGAGTGCGTATATGCTCGCTTACATCCTTTTCATCCATGCCGAGCATTACCGCAATATCAGCGTCGGTATAGTGCGCGTTGTCGTTGAGAAGCTTCAGAATTTTATCCATATAATCAACTCCCGTCAAGATTTTTAATTTTACTCTATAGGTATAAGTACTGGTTCGCGGTTTTGATAAAGCGCTATCTCTTTAAATCCGCAGTTGAAAGCCGCTTTCAGACCGACATCTATATCGCTGCCTACATCGTGGCATGTGTGCGCGTCAGAGCCTATTGTTATATATTTCCCGCCTAATTCCTTAAACCGTCTTACATAATAATCATGCGGCACCAAATAACCTAAGCCCTTGCGTATGCCGGATGTGTTTATCTCCAGCGCCTTGCCGCGCTCGGCCAGGGCCGCGAGTATTTTGTCAGTCACTGCATCATATCTTTTAAAATCAATGTCATTTATGTCTATGCCAAAGTAGCGTATGGGATATGTAAGATGCGCAAGAGAATCAAAATCATATTCTTCAGCTATTGTAAGCAGCTCGTCAAAATATTTATCGAGCACAGCTCTGTAATCGTTTTTTGAGTCGGAATAGTCAAGATAATAAAAATCCTCCATGCCGACAAGATTGTGCAATGAAGCCAGTACAAAATCAAACTCACATGAGCTCAGCACCGTCTTTGCCGCTTCACTGTTTTGATTTGGCTGACCAAGCTCTATTCCTCTCAAGACCAACAGCCGTCCCTCGAACACCGATTGAGCTTTAGCAGTCTCAAAATTAGACTGGCGTATCGATTTATTATAACCCTTTTCAATATATTCATTGCATTCGCAGTGGTCGGTAATTGCTATAGCGCGCAAGCCGGCTTTCTCTGCGCATTCACACAGCAATATTCCAGAGTGCTCTCCGTCCGGGGAATTATCACTGTGCACATGCATATCTATTTTATCAGCAGTCATTGTATCACCTTCCCATATGCTGATATTTTAACATATATCACGTATAATTAAAACTCTTTTTTCCTTTTTATTTGCTACGCCAGAGTGTACTCCACATATAGCCATACTACTGTATAGCTCAGAAATCTATTAATATCCACATGACATGTTATATTTTATGCTTGCTTTATATAGTCTTAGCTTAATCCAATATTATAAATATGAACTTGTAACAAAAGCTGAAAAAGTAATCGATGTGGTGTGTCACAGAAAATCTAAGGCTAAATTTTCAAAGGCTGACAATACAATCAATCTTTGCTCAAATAGGCGCCACTTGCTGTAAAGTAGTATCAAATTTTAAAACCCAGCCTTTTTAAAAAAAGCCGTATATTTGGTAGATATATTAACCGTATTTGCTGATATAATCGGATAATTTGTATCAGTCTGATGGTAAGCAAATAGATAAAATCTTCCCATATTTATAATAAATAGATATAAATTTATTCTTTAGAATGATAGAAAAGTCAAATTTGGCTTAACCTATAAAAATAGAGATAATCAAGTATGAAAGAATTTATATGTTATGCTCATTTTTTATTGTTTTTATATGGTAAATTAAATATGGGAAGCTATGCAAATATAAATTGCATAGCTTCCCATATAATTATTGTTGAATATACTTTTTAAAATTATTCGTCTGACAATTTTTTCTTCAAGTTGCTAATCTCGCGGTTAATTTTCCGGCGAACACCAGCGTTATCCCTATTCTTTCGTTGGCTTAAACGGTGCAACCGACTTTCTAAAAATGCAATTCTAGTTGAAATATTCATCACGTTTTTCCTTTCTTGAATAAATATATTTTAATAGCAGTTATTTCTTAGCGCCATAGCAGCAATAATGAAATCCATTTTTCTACAAAATTCAAATCTATAGTCACATTAATTTAAAAAACAAAAAGCGCCCGGTTACTTTACAATAACCGGGCGCACCCGACATCTTCTTTTCGACTATCAATCATTGCGATGATTCGTCCTCCGATGATATCTTCTCTATTCTATTGTTTGATTCAGCTCTTCTTCTAACAATCCAATATGCTTCTGCGTAAGCGACAATAGCCTTTCTCGCTCATCTTTGTCCAAGCGCTCAAATGAGCGTTCTTCAGCACGAATCAGCGGAGCAATTTTATCCCGCACAAGCTTTTCCCCATCTTCTGTAAAAAAAATCTGCTTATTCTTTTTGTTGCCAGAAGCAAATCTTAGAGAAATGAGTCCTTTTTCTTCCAAAGCCTTTAATGCAGTATTGATTGTCTGAGGTGCATAAAACCAAGCTTTGCAGAGCTCCTTTTGCGTACAGGAATCACCATGCTCATATAAGGAATAAAGCAGCCAAAAAGCTGAATCCGATAATCCAATTGCTTTTGCATAGTTATGATAAATTATGTTCATTTTCTTATGTGCCTGATTAAAAGCTACTAAAATAAAAGTGGTTGAAAGCTCCATTATATCCCTCTTTTTATCCGAATACAGATAAAATTATAATCCGGACTCGGATAAAAGTCAAGCTGTTTTTAAAAAATTTTATTAAAAAATAAAAAATGACTTGACAATGTATGATGAATCGTATATACTCTCAAACGTCTGATTTCATATTGTATGATTTCGGACAAACGGAGGAATTTATATGAAAAAGGAAGCCCTACCGCTTAAAACTTTGGTCTCCTTTAGGGAAGCCACTTGGGAGCTGGACAATGTTTATTCTTTGTTTCCAAAGTCATGTGGGCTGTCCGAAGCCGAATACTGGTCTCTGCTTTTGATTTATGAAGGCGTTGCAACACAGAGTCAAATCAGCGGCCAGCTGTTTCTCAGCCGTCAAACGCTTAACTCTGCTTTCAAGCAGCTGCGGGAAAAAGGTCTTATTCGTTTAGAGCCGTATGAGGAAAATCAGCGCTCTAAACAGGCTTTTTTAACTGACGAAGGAAAGGCTTTTGTGGAAAAATATGTTGTCCAGATGCATCGTGTCGAAGAAATTGCATGGGAAAAAATGGATGAAAAAGAACAGACCATGCTCACAGAATTGACACGAAAATTCAGCGGTTTAATTCGGCAGGAATTAAAATTATTAAAGTAAATATTGTTTATTGTTCATCGGAGGTTTGCGGCCGTAGCCGCAACGACCGGAGAAGATGTCGAGTGCGCTCGGTTATTTGAGAATAACCGAGCTCTTTTTACGTTTGGAGGCAATTATGAAAACAGTCGTAAATGGTGTTTTTTATGACACCTCTATAGCGCGTCCGATTTCTGTAAATTGTTTTTCTATTCGTGGACTGGCAACGGAAGAAACAATATATTGCATGCCGGATGGACACCATTTCATTATTCGCCGAATAGGAGGAAAAGAAAAGATATTGCTGCCAGCGTCGTCCGAAGAGATTATACGCTGGAAGCAATATCACGGCTAAATTCCTATCGGCCATAGATTTGCATAAAACAGGGGGATTTACATGCATTATATAATTCATACTTCCATGCCAGTGTGGGGTCGCTCCCCTCCATATATCAGCATGACAAATTTTATACTATCGTCATCGGAGGACTGGCCATCGCAATGGCCGGCTGGGTAATTCTCAGCCATAGTCGAGAAAGATGTCGGGTGCGCCCGGTTATTGCAAAGTAACCTGGCGCTTTTTTATTAATAGGTTTGGAAAGGATTTGACAACACAATGAAACTTATTTTGCAATTTATCAAGCCACACTGGAAATTGTGTGTGGCTACCATATTACTTTTGATTGTCGACGTAACGGGCACTTTGATAATTTCTACGTTTGCCGCCGAGATGCTTAATCAAGGAACGTCCGGCGCGTCTTTCGAAATGCTGCTTAATACCGGATTGAAAATGGCCTTGGCCTCAATTGTATCAAGCGTTTGCGCTATTCTGGGCGGCTATGCCTGTGCCACTTTGTCTGCACGCGTAGGCAAAGACATGAGAGTGGCAATTTACAAAAAATCTCTAAATCTTTCCATTTATGATTTTCGCCAATTTGGTACAGCTTCTATTACTACTCGTACAGTCTCCGATATAACTACCATACAATTTGCACTGACAAGCTTTATTCAAATGGTACTTCCTGTTCCGGTAATCTTTATTGTTGCACTTGCGCTGGCTTTCAGCCTTGATATTGAAATGGGCTTTATTCTACTGGCAGTGGTAGCAATTGTATTTGTTTTGGCACTGCTTATTATGAAAAGCGCTTCTCCGCTTTTTAAGAAGCTGCAAAAGCTGCTTGACCGTATGACCACTATTTTACTGGAGAACATTACCGGCGTCCGCGTAGTTCGCGCGTTTAATAATGAGGCCCGTGAAGAAAGTCGCATGGGTACTGCCTTTTCCAATTATGCACAGACTTCTATCAAGGCGAATCGCCGATTTGCTAATCTGGACGGTCTTTCCTTTTTCTTTATTAACCTTTTCGTCGTGATTGTTTACTGGCTCAGCGGCGGTCGGATTAGCTCTGGGAATTTGCAGATAGGCGATATTACCGCTGTTATCGGATATGCGATGATGGTGCTGTTCTTCCTGATGATGGCACAGATGGTCATACTGACCATGCCTCGTGCGCTGGAGTGCTGTGAACGTGTCAGGGCCGTTTTAGATCATACTCCGGAAATTCAGGACATGGTTTCCGAAGATCCAAAAGAGAGTGAGAAAGAAAACAACGAGGTCCTTGCATTTCGCGATGTTTCCTTTCGTTTTGCAGATGCGGAAGAGGACACTCTCAGCCATTTGAATTTTGTCTGCCGTCGCGGAGAGACCACTGCCATAATTGGTGGAACCGGCAGCGGTAAATCTACTGTTGCGTCTCTAATTTTGCGCTTCCACGATGTGAGCAGCGGCTCTATATGCCTAAATGGCACCGATATCCGGCAGATGACACAGCGCGGTTTGCGGGATCATCTGGCATATGTACAGCAGAAAGCATGGCTATTTTCGGGTACTGTTGCTGATAACCTGCAGTACAGCAACAAAAATGCAACTGAAGAGGAAATGATGCATGCCGCGGATGTAGCGCAGGCAGGTGAGTTTATCCGCTCACTGCCGGATGGACTAAATTCCTATGTCGCACAGGGTGGCACCAATTTTTCCGGCGGCCAGAAACAGCGTCTCTCAATTGCCAGAGCATTGGTAAAAAAGCCTGAGCTGTATATTTTCGACGACAGTTTCTCCGCTTTGGACTTTAAAACCGACGCCGCGCTGCGAAAAGCATTGGCAAATGAAACCAAAGATTCTGCCGTGCTGATTATTGCACAGCGTGTAAGTACTATTCAGCATGCAAGCCAAATTGTCGTGCTGCACGAAGGACAAATGGCGGGCATAGGCACTCACGAAGAGCTGCTGCAAAACTGCCCTGTATATCGTGAAATTTATGAATCGCAAACCAAGGAGGCACAGGAAGCATGAAACAGACGGTTAAAAAACAGCACAATCACAGCACTGCGGTACGGCTGTTTAGTCAGATTAAAGGACAACGTATTCGCCTTGCCATCGTTGCCGTTTCCATTGTAATTTACATTGCTCTTAGTATTTATAATCCTATGTATAGCGCAGTAGTAATCGACCATCTTTGGCAAAGCATCAAGGCCTCGTGGAATGACGGCATTCAATTTTCAATTACTTGGAGCAACATGGGCCGTGAATTGACACAATTAAGTGTCCAATATTTTTTCACTTGGATTTTCTATTATTTGCAGTCTTATCTTATGGCAAACGTAGCAGAGAGCCTGAACTTAGAGCTTCGAAATCAGATTGCCCGAAAGTTAAATCGGCTGCCGCTGCGCTTCTTTGACCAGAATAAAGCAGGAGAAATCCTCAGCCGTGTAACCAGCGACCTTGATAAAATTGCAGAGGTACTTCAGACTGGCCTGCTTAAGTTAGTTGTCGCCATCGGAACCATTATTGGCTCTCTTATTGTCATGTTCTATTACAGCGTATCTCTGACCTGCATCTTCCTGATTTTTATGCTCTTCAGCATGGTGATAACACAAATTGTCGCTAAAAAGAACCTACGCTGTGCCGCCGAACGTCAGGAGACTATAGGCAAACTGACAGGAATTGTTGAAGAATATTATAATGGACGCAATGTAATTAAGGCGTATAATCACGAAGATGAAAGTGTAGAACAGGTTGACGCTGCAGCAGAAAAGAACCGCATCGCTAATCAGAAAGCGGACTTTTTGACCAATTGTGTAAATCCACTTATCCGTCTGCTGACTCGCCTGGCTAATGTGGTAATTGCTATCATAGCAGGCAGGGCCATGCTCCAAGGAAGCATGACAGTAGGTGTTGTGCAAGCATTTTTCCAGTACGTCAATCAGACCGCAGAGCCATTAACAGAAGCCTCGTTTATGATTAACTCGCTTCAGTCGGCGCTGGCCTCTGCTAAGCGTACATTTGAACTGCTGGACGATGAGGAGGAAATTCCTGACCCATTAAAGCCAGCGGTTTTGGAACATGCAAAAGGCAATATCGCCTTTGAGCATGTCAGCTTCGGGTATAGGCCTGATAATCTGCTTATGAAGGACATAAGTTTTGAGGCAAAGCCTGGCCAAAAAATCGCCGTTGTAGGCAGCACCGGCGCTGGCAAGACTACGTTGGTAAATCTACTTATGCGGTTCTATGAGGTAAACAGCGGTAAAATTACAGTTGATGGAGTAAACGCCGCCGAAATGAGCCGCAGGGGCCTGCGGAAAAACTTCGGTATGGTACTTCAGGATACATGGTTGTTCAGCGGAACCGTAGCTGAAAATATTGCTTACAGCAAACCTGACGCGACTCGCGAAGAAATCATCGAAGCTGCCAAAGCCGCCAAAGTAGACTACTTTATTCGCACTATGCCTCATGGCTATGATACTATGTTGGACAACGAGGCGGCCAACCTGTCTGCCGGTCAGCGTCAGCTTCTCACTATAGCTAGGGTGTTCCTTTGTAACCCACCTATAATTATTTTAGATGAGGCGACTTCAAGCGTAGATACCCGCACAGAAGTAGAAATTGGCAAAGCTATGAAGCATCTGATGAGCGGGCGAACCAGTTTTGTAATTGCCCACCGGCTTTCAACAATTCGTGACGCAGACACCATTCTGTTTATGGAGCACGGCAATATAATTGAACAGGGCAACCACAAGGAACTGCTTAAAAAGAATGGCGCTTATGCCGCACTATATTACAGCCAGTTTGAATAATAAAGTTAGCATTATAAAATACGGTAAGTACGCTCTGGATAAAATTGTCTTAAAGATTTTTACTTAATTTATACTTTACGCTCCCTTATGCCACAAAGTGGCGGAGATGGAGCGTATTTTTATATTCTGCTTAGGTTTTGTCCTCCGTTTACATCACTCATTTATCATCCAACTCTGCGCTTATCCTTTTTTGCGTAAATGGCTATCATTTTTATTTAAACTAAATTCGCCGGAAAAAATTATAATAATTACAGTATTGGCTTTAGTTATAAAAAAGCGTAGCAAATAAACTCAGCACCAAAGCCGAATATAGCGCTCATATAAGTGTTACCTATTACTAAAATTAGAAGTACTCTTATGCGCTGACCGAACGTATTTTAGATTGCATAGAAAAGCCATATGTTTATAAAATTTTTTCGTTTTTCAATGTTTATGCTGATTATTTAAAATGACATACTCCGGCGTTAATATAGATTTGCTCAGTTATGGCGGAGTAAAACTCCATATAATGGCATCTTAGTGGGCACTATTCTTAATTCAAGTTTTGGCATAAATATACCAAAAAACGAATTAAAGAATTGCATAAACTAAATTTTATATAGGAATGAAAAGCAGTCCTATAAATCAAAATGTCAAGATTTACTGCAATGCATCAGACTATCTGTTTTGTAAATAATTTTTTAGGCAGATGCAAATAGTCGCGCATAGAAATATATAATCGTCTGCATAAACAAAAATAGTGCCGCAATCTTTTTGTCTGCAGCACCATCATACATATATTTTTTCAATTAAAACATATAAACTTAGAACCTATTGCTTTTGTTTTCTTAACTATGTCAAATTTAAATTTTTATACAAATGCGCATTTTACTGTTCTGCAAAGAATTAAAAAGTCCTCTTTTATAGATATGTCCTTTATATATTCAAGATTTATCTTCATTTTTTTAGGCAATATTTCTTCTATATAATACCTCTCAGGCTCCTCTTTGCCGGCGAGCATATCGTTTTCGTTTCTAAACTCAATGGACGCCATTCCCGTTATCCCCGGACGTACCAATAAAGTAGCCATCATTTCATCGGTATAAGCATCTACATAGTGCCTGACTTCGGGACGGGGACCTACCAAGCTCATGTGTCCGGCAAGCACGTTCAAAAACTGCGGGAATTCATCCAGCCGTGTTTTTCGCAGAAAATGTCCAAACTTCGTTATGCGCGGATCCCTATCGCCCACCGTTAGCTTTGCTCCTATTTTGTCAGCGTTTTGAACCATTGTCCTAAACTTAAATATGCGAAAAGTTTTGTCATATCTTCCAACCCTCTCCTGCCGGTAAAACACCGGCCCTTTAGAGGTGCATTTTACCAATATTCCACATATAATCAGTATCGGCGAGGTAATTAGCAGAAGCAATAAGCAGACAACTATGTCAAAAAAACGCTTAAGTGCAAAAGTCGCTCCATGCCCATCAAGATACGGCAGATATTTTTTTACTTCATCATTTTGCATGCTGGGCGGCAATTTCTCTAACTGCTTCAGCGACATACTCCACATCATCCTTCGTCATAGCCGGATACAGCGGTATCGACAATTCTTCGTCAAACAGCTTTTCCGCTTTTGGATATTGCCCGCGGGCTGTATTATAATTGCTTACATAAAACGGGTGCAGGTGCACTGGTATAAAATGTACGCTTATGCCTATATTATAGTCCTCTGTCATAATGCGTGCAAACTCGTCACGGTCTATATCGAGCTTATCATTCTTTATTCTTATGGCGTACAAATGCCATGCATGCCTGCCTTTATCGGATATTTCAAGCGGCTCTATTCCCTCTAAATCTTCAAATGCCTTGCCGTAAATATAGGCGTATTCTTCTCTTAAGCTCTGCATGCCGTCAATCTTGTCAAGCTGTGCAAGCCCTAATGCGGCGGCAATATCCGTCATATTATATTTATGCCCCGCATACTGCACCTCATACCTCCAAGAACCGCCCTTTGAATACCTATTCCACGCGTTGCGGCTCATGCCGTGAAGCGACATCACTCTCGCTCTGTTTATAAACTCCTCATCATCAGATGTGAGCATCCCGCCCTCACCAGTAGAGAGATTTTTGGTAGCGTAAAAGCTGAATGCCACCGCATTATGTCCGCCGCCGACGGGAGTGCCTTTGTATGTAGTGCATACGGCGTGCGCAGCGTCCTCCACTACAAATAGATTATGCCTTTTAGCAATATCGTTTATTCTGTCCATATCGCAGGCCTGTCCCGCATAATGCACAGGCATTATTCCCTTTGTTTTTGGCGTTATCTTCTTCTCAATCTCATCCGGATCAATCAGCCCGGTATTTTCGTCAATGTCGGCGAACACCGGCGTCGCTCCGGTATGGACTATCGTATTAACAGTAGAGCAAAAGGTATAAGGAGTGGTTATTACCTCATCGCCCGGTCCGACGCCATGCGAGAGCAGTGCAAGGTGCAGCGCCGCTGTGCAGGAGTTCACCGCCAGCGCATACTTTGCGCCGACAAGCGCAGCGAATTTCTCCTCAAACTCCGATACCTTTGGTCCTCTTGACCACCAGTTTGATTTTATTGCGTCTATAACGCCGTTAATTTCCGCCTCATCGTGGCACGGCAGGCCGTATGGCAGAAAATTTTCTCTTTTTTTCAGCGACATATATTTTTCTCCTCTCAGCTCTGATGCTTAACGCTACTTCCGCCGCAAAACATGTGCGGTAATATAATTTTATCATACGCCTAATTAATAAAGCGCTTATCTAATTATATATGACATATGAAAGCTGTGTCTATATCTAAAAATCATTTTAACGTTAAGCTCAAAATTGCTGAATTTATAATCCGAATTTTTATAAGCATATCAAAAGTAAAATAAACCCGGCTTTTGTTAGACTATACCCGGCTGTATAACTAAGTTAATATTAGCTTTAAGTTTAATCTGACGGGCGTCGAACAGAATATGATTTTAAGCATCTTTTCCGCATGAAAACTTTCTTGTTGAAAATTGCTTCGCACCTAAAATGCTTACGGCAGGGATAAACTCTTGCTTTTGAGCCCGCCGGCGTGCTGACGCACACCAATGGCAAAAAAGTGAAAAGGCATCGCAGCGGCACATTTTCAGTATATCGGGTTTATTTCCCGACAGCTTAAAGCACATCTGTTTCTTCAAGCGCGGCAATAAATTTTTTTGCAAGATTGCGGTAATCATGATACTGCTTGACATATGCAAGGCCCTTTTGCCCCATTTCATACCGCTCTTCCGGCGTCATTGCGGCTATTTTTTCTACAGCGTCGGCTACCGCCTGCGGGTCGGCCGCCGGTATTGAAAGACCGCCGCCGCTGTCGCGCACCGGGTCGTTAGGCGCTTCTACCGCATTTATTATCGGCTTTGCCGCCATAAGATAATCATAAAATTTATTCATTCCCGCGCCGTATTTATAAAGCGGACTCTTTTTTGCGCCTATATACAGCGCATCCGCCATTTTAAGCATTGTCAGCACCTGATTTTTTGTCACACTGTTTATAAAATAAACATTTTTTAACTCAAGCTTTTCCGCCTGCGCCTTAAGCTTAGGCTTTACTACGCCGTCGCCGACAAGCACAACCGCTTTTCCGTCATCCATAAGCGCGGCGGAGGAAATCAAATCTTCCAGTGAGTTTGATATGGCGTGACCGCCGGCATACATAACTATAAACTTGCCGTCTGCCCGCAGCTTGTCAATAAGCGCTTTGTCCTCCGGCGGCGCCGGTTCGGAGGTGTCCTCAGCAAGTATTCCGTTTGGTACGGCACGGAATTTTGCGTCGTTTACTCCCCTCTCGCGCAGATATATGTCGGCCGCCGGCAGTATTGATATGACCCTGAAGCTGTCTTTGAGCGCTTTGTCCGTCGCATGCTGCATAAATTTCATCGCCGGATTTTTATCGGTTATATTTCCCATTTCATAAAGCGTCTGCGGCCATATGTCGTGTATTTCAAAATACAGTCTCGCTCCGGCGTACTTTGCTATCTTTTCAGCTGGATATATATCGAACGGATAAGTCGACGACGCAATAACCACATCCGGCTTAAGCTCCTCTGCTAATTTCTTTGCATGGCTGCTTAGCTGTCTTACAAACGAGAACATATTGCGCACCCTGCCAAGATTATTGCCGTGATATCTATTCGTCTTTATCCAAAGATAGTTTACCCCGTCTATATTTTCGGTTGTAAAGCTCTTTTCTATAACCGGATTTTTCTTGCGAAGATGTGAAAAATCCGCCGCTATCATCGTTACATTATGTCCTGCCTTAGCCCACTCTACCGACATAAAATACGGCCTGAACTCCATACCGTGATATACCGACCCAGCGTAATGATTTATATATACTATATTCAAGGCTGCTCCCCCACTAAAACATATTTGCAAATTTATGTTAACTAAATATATATTTCTTTTTCTATAACTAATATTGACATTTTTTATCCGCATTAAGCTTATACATATTTATGTTATGTCAACTCAACTCATCCCATTCAAGCCGGAAAAGCAATTCGCCCGCTCTTCAAACGGCATAGCGCATAAATCAGGCAGAAGCGCGGCAGCCTATTTCGTCTTATATATTATTTATAAAAGCAAAAAGCCCTGCACCCAGAAGTCAGGGCCGTTTAAACCGATTTTATAGTCTGTATATATTTTCCCCTTTAATTCCGGCCATTAAATTGCGAGTATCAAAAATTAATTTAGCATTATCGGCAATGAAATTTGCATCATATGCGCTGTGGTTGGTCGCTACAACTACTATGTCCGCCGCACTCAGCGCAGCCTTATCCAGCTCTGACGATTTAAGGCATCTTCCTGCACATGTTATCTGCGGGATAAATGGGTCGTTATACGAAAAATCACAGCCGTTTTCTATAAACAGCTCTGCCATCTGCACTGCCGGCGATTCGCGCACATCGTTTATGTCCGGCTTATACGCCATGCCGAGCATCAGCACCTTTGAGCCCTTAAGCGGCTTGCTTGCTGTGTTTAATATATCTCCCACCCGCAAAACGCAGTACTGCGGCATGCCGCTGTTTATCTCACACGCCGCCTCTATCATGCTGGTGGAGCATTTATACTCTTTCGCCTTGTATGTCAAATACATTGGGTCGACGGGTATGCAGTGCCCGCCCGGCCCCGGTCCGGGATAAAACGCCATAAACCCATACGGCTTTGTCTTTGCGGCGTCTATTACCTCCCATATTGGTATATCCATCTTCTCACATATCTTGGCAAATTCGTTCACCAGCGCAATGTTTACAAATCTAAATGAATTTTCAAGTATCTTCTCAAGCTCTGCCACTTTGGGGCTGGACACCGGATGTATCGCGCCCTCGAGCGCCGTGCCGTAATAAAGCGCCGCCAGCTCGGTGCAAACCTGAGTAACGCCGCCTACAACCTTGGGAGTATTGCGGGTATTATACTTTTTATTGCCCGGGTCAACGCGCTCGGCCGAAAAGGCCAGGAAGATATCCTTGCCTATCTCAAAGCCGCGATTTTCCAGCAGCGGCTGTATAATTTCCTCCGTCGTGCCGGGATATGTAGTGCTTTCCAACACCACAAGCGTGCCCGCCGTAACGTTCTCCGCCACTTCTTCCGCTGCGCTGCGCACATATGAAATGTCCGGCTGATAGTGATTGTCTATTGGAGTAGGCACACATATCGCTATAACATCGCAGTCCGCCAGCTTTGTAAAATCAGACGACGCCGACAATGCCGCCTTGTCTCTAAGCTCTTTTACCGTTTCACTGCTTACGTCAAGAATATGGCTTTTCCCAGAATTTATTGTGTCAACTACCTTTTCGTTTAAATCAAAACCGATAGATTTAAATCCTGATAATGCATTATTTACAAGCAGCGGCAGGCCAACATAGCCCATGCCTATTACTCCAACCACTGCCGATTTATCCTCTAATTTGCTGCGAAGTGCTTTACTGTGCATCTGCCTGTTCCCCTCTGTCTTTAATTGCATCTGATTTTTCCATGTCTTTTTTGTCATCTGTGTTTTCTATATGCCCGTTAATATCAGATATCTCCGCATCGTCATGCTTAAATGTGGGCACAAGCTTGCGCACCGCATTAAACATTGTGCTTATATTCTCACTGTCAAGCGTTGACTGCAAAGCCTTAATGTCTATTGCTAAATCCGACTGGTCGTAATCCAGCGGTTTCATCACAAATATCTTGGCGTTGTTTGTCTTTGTAACATTCTCATCCTTAAGACTTATTTCCTCAAACAATTTCTCTCCCGGACGCAAGCCGGTAAACTCAATTTTAATATCCACATTAGGCTGCAGCCCCGACAGCTTTATAAGGTCGCAGGCAAGGTCGTATATTTTTACCGGCTCGCCCATGTCCAACACAAAAATTTCGCCGCCGTTTGCCATAGCGCCCGCTTCAAGCACCAGCTGAACCGCTTCCGGTATTGTCATAAAATAGCGTCGCATATCCGGATGTGTTACCGTAACAGGTCCGCCCCGCTCAATCTGCTTTTGAAAGGTCGGCACGACGCTGCCGTTCGAGCCTAAAACATTGCCGAACCTTACCGCTGCAAAATCAGTATCAGACAAACCATTGAGCATTTGTATCGTCATTTCGGCAATTCGCTTTGACGCGCCCATTATGTTTGTAGGATTAACAGCCTTATCCGTAGAAATCAGTATCATCTTTTCAACGCCGTACATTATGGCGGCATTAGCGACGTTTAAAGTGCCGAATACATTGTTTTTAATCGCTTCTCGCGGATTAATTTCCATCATAGGTACATGTTTATGCGCCGCTGCATGGAAAATTATCTGCGGTTTAGTTTCCTCAAACACTTCTTTAAGCCGCTTTGTGTCCCTGACAGAGCCAAGCTTTAGGCAATACTGACCTGCATATTTCTCCCTAAGCTCTGCATCTATATAAAACAGTCCGTTCTCATTAAAGTCGTATATAATCAGCTTTGAGCAGCCAAAAGACAGCACCTGCCGGCATATTTCAGAGCCTATTGAGCCGACGCCGCCGGTCACCATTACAACCTTGCCGCATATGAACTCCTTAACCGTCTGCATGTTGAGCTGTACGCTGTCGCGCCTTAAAAGCTCCTCAAGATTTATATTTGTAACCACAGCCGTGTTAAGGTCAACGTCCGCAATATTGCCGAAGCGCCGCACCGGACATTTCATCTGCCGGCAGACCTCCATTACATATTCCAGCGTTTCTCTGTCCGCCGTCGGAATAGCAACGATAACTTCATCGACAAAATATTTCTTTATGGCTTCTTTCATCTGCTCACGGCCGCCGTATATCTTTATGCCGCCCAGCCGCTTGCCGATAAGTGATTCATCGTCGTCGATAAACACCACCGGCAGCATGTTTTCATGCGGACTTGAAAGCTTGTTCTGCAAAAATCGTCCCGCTTCGCCGGCGCCGTATATAAGCACCCTTTTATCACCCGTGCTTCGGCTAAACCTAGCATTTGTAGCCGTTACAAGGCGTATTGAAAAGCGCCCTAATATCATAAGCAGAAAAGTAAGTATGCACACGCCTGCCACGAATTCAAACATGTATCCGGTTTCCAGCCAGCGATGCGCAACGGCTAATATAACAAACGAAACAAAAGACGATATCATCTGTCTTAAACTGTCGCCCAGCCCCATGTGCTTCCACACGCTGCGGTAACAGCCGGCTATTAAATTTACTATAAATATAACCGCAAATGTAGACAGTATAAACTGCGTCTGATAATGCTGCATAGCGTACGGCGGGTTGTCAAGGTTGGAATAGCGGAATCTGTACATAGCGAAAGTAGAAAGTGCCACCGCCAAAAGATCCCACAGTATAAACGCTATTTGCGATAATCTTTTTTTCAGCTTGTCCATATCTCTTATCTTGTCCTATCTTTAAAGAGCAGGCATTGCTTTATAAGCACCACTCATATATAATTTTCCAAATAAACCTATTTTCACCAATTCCACTTAGGTATTATACGAAATATAGACGTTAAAGTCAATCTCCACACTCATTACAGTAATTTAATATTTCAAATTTTGACAAATACGTGTTATAATATTTTTATAAAAAGTCAAGCCGCTTTTTCTGGCTGTGTGGTTTTCATTTACCTTTAAGCGGCGGCCGGACGCTTTTAAAACTGCTGCTTTTTGTATTTGCAGCATCGGCAGTGCTGACAAATAATCTATTAAAATGCTTATTTGGCCTCAGTGCCGATTTACATGCGCAACTTTGCCTTTTTCAACGGTATGCGAAGCCGATTTAATATGCACATACGGACAAATTTACCGCCATACTATATTTTGGACAAATTATTCTTTAGTTAATCTTAAAGATAAACTTATAATAAAATGTCACACTGCATTCCGCCTTTTGCCATTGTTCGAGTATACTTTGCATAAGGCGTAAGCTGCAGGCGCAGGTAAAATGATGTGCAAAAGCAAGAGTACTTAAGGCTTTGCAATATCGCTGTTTTTGTCAGAATATGTTAAAACAGAAAAGAAAGACGGCTTCGGCGCAACAGCGTCTGCCGTTAAATAAATAATTGCTTTATATAAAAACAACGGAGGTAAATATATTGAAATTTCAGGTTAACCCCAATTCATATAATTCAATATTTGTCGTGCCGGCGGACGTGGTGGACAGGCATATAAAGCTTGCCGGGAGTATACAGCTTAAAGCGCTGCTTTGGCTTATGCGCCGAAACGGCGGAGAATGGGAAATATCCGAAATGGCGTCAGCTTTAGGCGCAGCCGAGCCGGACGTTAAAGACGCCCTGCAATACTGGGTAGAGGCTGGTATTTTGATTAAATATGACGATGCTGCACCGGCATCTGACGCAGCGACATCTAACTTTGCCGGTGAGTCGGTAAGTAAAAATGCGCCGACGTCTTCTCCGCATGTTATAGAAAAAAGCGTAGATATTGCGGCGGCCGGCAGCACTGTAAAATTTACCAATTCTCATGACGGCAAAGGCGCGGCTGTCGGCAGCGGCGTTAAAGCGGCAATAAGCCGTCATAAAACAGACGCCGTACAAAAGCCGACGCGCGACGAGGTGGCGAGACGTGGAGCAGAATCTCCTGAAATTGCCTTTCTGCTTAATGAGGCGCAGAAAAAATTTGGCCGCAACATTAATCAGGCAGAGGCTTCTACCCTCGTTTGGCTGCACGATTATGAAGGCCTTCCCGTCGCTGTTATAATCATGATTATTGAATATATCGTCTCTGAAGGCAGAGGCACGATTAAATATCTTGAAAAAACGGCGGTGGACTGGTCGGAAAAAGATATAAACACCGTGGAAAAAGCGGAAAAGCATATCTGCGCCATAATGTCCAGCAAGAAAGCATGGGGGCGTGTGGAACGTGCAATGTCGATTGAGCACCGCCGCCCCAGCGCGAAAGAGCAGCAGGCGGCCGACAGGTGGGTTAATGAATGGGGCTTTTCGCAGGAGATGCTTCGGGCGGCATATGACCAATGCGTCGACGCGACTACTAAAATATCTATTCCGTACATAAACAAGATACTCGAAAAGTGGCATAAATCCGGCGTAAAAACACTTGACGACCTTGCCAATGAGGCGGCTGCAAAGAAAGAAGCTGCTGCCCCTCAGAAATCATATGATATTGATGAAATTGAGCGCAAAATCAGCGAGCAGTACAAATAAAGGGTGTTGTATTAATGGGATATGGAAATGAAATATATCAAGAGGCTTTGCAAATTGTAAGAGAAAGACGTCTTAAAGCAGAAGCGGCATACCGCGAAACCTATTCAAAGCTTGCCGAAATCAGGCCTGAGATAGCCGACATCGACCGTAAACTTGCTGAGCTCGGCGTAAAAGCGGCGAAAGCGGCGGCAAGCGGCGAAAACGTATTAGATATAAAGAAATATTATGACGATTTAAATAATAAAAGGGAGCAAATTTTATCTGAGCTCGGCATAAGCCCTGAGCGCATAGCCCCAATTTATGAATGCAAAAAGTGCAGCGACACCGGATATGTAAACGGTTCTCTTTGCAGCTGCGTTGAGCGCCTTGCACGTGATATATCATACAGCAGGTTAAACAGCACGGCTCCGGCGAAGCTGTCGGATTTTTCCTCCTTTAACCTTGAATATTATTCTGACAAACCGCTTGAAAACGGCGCTGTGCCGTCAAAAATAATGACGGACAATTTTATGTTTGCGATGGAGTATGCTTCAAACTTCAACATGTCGGCTAAAAGCGTTTTATTTATGGGTCCGACGGGACTTGGAAAAACGCATCTTTCGCTTGCCATTGCAAAGGCGGTAATTGATAAAAATTACGGCGTAATATACGGCAGTGCGCAGAATTTTATACGCGCCATAGAAAAGGAGCATTTTAAAAACAATTCCGACGCTGTCACGCTTGATGCATTACTGGAGTGCGATTTGCTTATTTTTGACGACCTCGGCACTGAATTTAATACGTCGTTTTCCGTGTCGGTGATGTACAACATAATAAATACCCGCCTTTTATATTCGCGTCCTACAATAATAAGTACCAACCTCACGCTGAAAGAAATTGAAGAAAGATACGGCGAGCGTATACTCTCAAGAATAATCGGCGGATATTATATAAAGAAATTCTGCGGCGAGGATATACGCAAAATTAAAGCTTTCGGATAACTGACTGCGCTAAATTAAAAACAGATTATAGTAATTATTCCGTTTCCATTTATTTTTATATCGCTATAGGCTTTTAAGCCAAAACCAGTTGCCGAGATATAAAAATGAGATGCAAAAAATCAATACCGCCGCTGAAACGATGAATTACGCAGGCTTTAGAAAATTTTTTCTTTGCAAACGCCGGATTTTTTGCTAAAGGACTTGCCTGAAGTTTTACTGCTATCATCAGTATAACTTGGCGCTTAAGCAGAAAAGGCAGCCGCATTAAAATCTGCGGCTGCCAAAAAAGAAATCATTGCTTTATCTTATGCGCTGTGATAATCGTATAGCTATGAGCGTTTACTGTTATTTCGCAGTTATCTATACGTATGTACCAGTTCTTCCCTTTCCCTGTAATAACTGCACCATTATCCAAAATTTTTGTCCTGCACCATTTTACAACATCGTTTGTTTGAATGGCAAGATTTCTTTTTATACGCTCTATGCCCATTTCTATTGTATGAAGCTTATCTATATTTTTAATGAGTTCTATCATTTTTATCCACCGCCGTTTTTACTTGCTGATTTTATTTTATCATATTGAAATATGCGCAGCAAGGCTTATGCCTAATGCTGGATAAAATCACTCGGCGGGGCTTATAGAAAAAGGATTGCTGTTATACAGATTAAATTTATAAGTAATGTAGTAAAAAAGGAGAAAATTATTATGCTTAACTTACTTACCATAGCCGGCTCCGACAGCTGCGGTGGCGCGGGAATACAGGCAGATATAAAGACTTTTTCCGCTCATGGCTGTTATGGAATGAGCATTATAACCGCCGTCACCGCGCAAAACACGCAGGGCGTCGCCGACTCACTCGACATTCCGCCCAAAATGATAAAGGCGCAGGCGGATGCTGTTTTCAGCGACATACGCGTCGACGCCGTTAAAACCGGCATGCTCTCCTGCACTGATACTATAAGATGTGTTGCTGACATATTAAAAAAATATACTCCTAAATTTTATGTGTTAGACCCTGTTATGATTTCCAAAAGCGGTTTTGCACTGCTTAAAGATGAGGCTATCGACTCTATTATAAAGATGCTTTTGCCTATATGCACCATTGTTACCCCAAATATTCCTGAGGCTCAGGCCATCTCCGGCATAGAAATAAATTCTGAAGACGACGCAAAAGCAGCCGCTGAAAAGATCTATTCTTTCGGGCCCAAAAATGTACTCATAAAAGGCGGACATTTAAGCGGCGAGCCTGTTGATTTGCTGTATGACGGTAAAGACTTTACTATCTTTCCGGGACACCGAATAGACACTAAAAACACCCACGGCACTGGATGTACTCTTTCCGCCGCCATAGCCTGCAATCTGGCCGGCGGCATGAATACCGCAGAGGCGGTGGGAGCGGCAAAGAAATATGTCACTACCGGCATAGAGCATTCGCTTGACATAGGCGCCGGCTGCGGACCGCTGCATCATTTTTATGATTTATATTCAAAGCAATAATTTTTATAGTTTGCTGATTTAATTCAACTTTTAATTGTTGAGAAGCAAATGTATTATCAATATAATGACCGCGGCGGCATAGGTCTGCGGTAGATTTTAGAAAATGTTAATCTTTCTCTGTAGCAGTTAAACTATACTATGCAGATAATTGCGCAAAATCTGTATAAAATCAATCAAGGACTTGGAGCAGCGAGCAAAAGCTTCATCTAATGGCAGCAATGCCAATACGTAAATCGGTTAGTGTAAAAAGTCGCTGTGCTTTTAATCTTATTTATATAGCTTTAAATGTGCAGCGAAGAATAAATGGATGCTTGCTGCTGTATTAAAATCTGAGCTATGACTGATTAAATATCTATAAACGCCCTTAAATCAGCATGGCGTTTGATATTGCGCCGATTATAATAGGCGGCATGCACGGCCGCTGCAATGGCGCCGTCCCACTCTCTTGTACACGTGCTGCGTTTCATCACAATACCTGCATAGCGTCGCCGGATTTTGTCCGATACTGGCAAGCCTGCGTAATTGGCCGGTGGCTGTTTAGTTTAAGCAAAATTAAAGCCGCCAAGGCTTTACTGGACATGTATTATCTGTTTACCGACTCGGCAGTATATCTAAAATTTATGCTTACTGACATAAAATGCCGCTTTCAATTATCCCTATTTTTAGTGAAAATTCACCTGCTTTTGAGCTTGAATTTGGCTAAAAGCCGTAGTATAATACAGATAATTGCAGTGACAGAGACGTTAATCGGTCAAATATTTTTCAGAGAGCCGCCGTTTGGTGCGAGGCGGTAAAATATCCCGGTTATAATCCCTCTTGAGCAGATGCGCTGAAACAGCAGTAAGCGTATCCGGTACTCACCGTTATGTGAGAGTATGGCTATCATGCCGTATATTAAGCGGCCGTATATTGCGGCAAATAGAGTGGTACCGCGGAAGTTCGTGCTTTCGTCTCTATATTGAGACGAAAGCTTTTTTATTTTCTGCCGCACATCACTGTTTTAATTCTTAGTTTTATTGGAGGAAGCAAAATGCTTACACTGGACAAAATCTATCACGCTTCGTATGTACTGAAAGGACATATCAGGTATACCGACCTTATCCATTCGTCCGACATATGTCCCGGCACCGACCTTTACCTCAAGACGGAAAATCTTCAGGTAACCGGCGCTTTTAAGATACGCGGCGCATTTTATAAAATATCACAGCTCAGAGAGGAGGAGAAAAGCCGCGGCGTTATCGCCTGCTCTGCGGGCAATCATGCGCAGGGCGTTGCTCTTGCCTCTACCCGCAATGGCATCAAATCGCTTATCTGCCTGCCGGACGGCGCTCCTATATCCAAGGTTGAGGCGACGAAAAAATACGGTGCGCAGGTAAAGCTTGTCGACGGCACTTATGACGATGCATATGAAGAGGCGCTGCGGCTTTATGAAAAGGAAGGTTATACTTTCATTCACCCGTTTGACGACGAGGACGTCATCGCCGGTCAGGGCACAATAGGCCTTGAGATTTTAGAGCAGCTGCCGGATGTTGAATGCGTAATAGTGCCTATAGGCGGCGGCGGACTGATATCCGGTGTTGCAATGGCGGTAAAAAAGCTTAATCCAAATGTCAAAGTATACGGCGTGCAGGCCAGCGGTGCGCCAAGCATGCAGCAGGCCATTGCTCAGGGCAAAAAAATCACACTTGACACCGTCTCTACCATTGCCGACGGCATTGCGGTAAAGACGCCGGGCGAACTTACATATGAGCTTTGCAGCAAGTATGTCGACGAAGTAGTTACTGTAACGGACGATGAGATTTCTTCAGCAATACTCACCCTCATTGAGCAGCAGAAACTTATCACAGAAGGCGCCGGCGCTGTGGCCGTTGCCGCTGCGATGTTTAACAAAGTTCCTATAGAGGGTAAAAAGACGGTATGTTTGCTCTCCGGCGGCAATATTGACGTTAATATTTTATCGCGTGTAATTAAGCGCGGCCTGCTCAAGTCCGGCCGCACATATGCCCTTAACATCGAGCTTATCGACAAGCCCGGCCAGCTTAAGGGGGTATCCTCTATTATTGCTGAAACCGGCGCCAACGTAATCGCCATACACCATGAACGCGCCGATGCAAATTCCGACATAAACGGCTGCTATTTAAGAGTGGTTATGGAGACGAGAAATTACGAGCATATCGAGCAGGTTAGAAGCGCCCTTAAAAATGCCGGCTACAAAATTTCATAAATATTAAAGGCGGATATTATTTTCGTTGTCTACTTCCCTCTCCTGTAAAGAGCATGACAATTTATATTTAAAGGCAAGACTTATTAAGCTTGCGTTTATTGATTATAATAAATGCAAAATCTATAAAAGTACAAACTTGGAGGTATTTATCATGATAAAAAAAATACATACAAAAGAAGCCCCGGAAGCGATAGGACCCTATTCGCAGGCGGCAGTCATCGGTGGGATGGTTTATACATCCGGGCAAATTGCCATAAATCCTGAAACGGGTAACATAGAGGCCGAAGACATAAAGGGACAGACCCGCAGAGTAATGGAAAATCTGGCCGCAGTATTAAAGGCAGCCGACAGCAGCTTTGACGACTGCATTAAGACCACCTGCTTTTTAGCAGACATAGCAGATTTTGCCGCTTTTAACGAAGTATATGCCGAATATATTACATCAAATCCGGCGCGCTCATGCGTGGCTGTTAAGGCGCTTCCTAAAAACGCCTTAGTAGAGGTTGAGGTTATAGCAGCCGTTAAAGAAGCCTGAGCTTTATATGCATGAGCATTTCCGCTGTCGTTATGCGGATATACTCTAACATTTTAAATACGATTAAAAAAATCCCTGTGCTTTAAATTAAGCTGCAGGGATTTTTATTTGCATTTAAACTCTTTTAAATATAGATTTGAATATATATCCAAAATGCGGAAAAAATAATGCCGTTAGATTTTAAATACTTCTTATATCTGTATAGTATAAAGCAGTTTTTATCCGGCAGTATTTGCGAAAGGAGCGGCATGATTAATCTCAGGCAGTAATCATGCAATAATAAGGTAAATATGGCAGTTACATTTATAAGGGCGGTTATTCTTTACGTTTGCGTTGTTATAGCGCTCAGGCTAATGGGAAAAAGGCAGATTGGAGAAATGCAGCCAAAAGAGCTTGTCATTACCATACTTATAGCAGAATTGGCGGCTATACCTATGTCCGACCTCAACAGTCCGCTGATAAACGGCGTAATAGCCATTCTTACCCTCATAATTTTAGAAATACTGCTGTCGGTTATATCGCTCAAAAGCAACGGATTTCGCAGAATTTTAAACGGACGGCCCGCCATTGTCATTAACAACGGAGTAATAGACCAAAAGGCTCTTAAAAACCTTAGATTTACCGTCGAAGAGCTTATGGAAAATCTGCGACAGCAGGAGGTTTTTGATATAAACGACGTGAAATACGCAATAGTGGAAACCACCGGCAAGCTCAGCGTCCTGCTTAATGCCGACAGGCAGCCGGTTACACCGTCAGATATGAATATAGCGCCGTCAAATGATGCAGCCCTTAACATTTGTATTATTTCTGACGGAAAAATAAAAAAAGACAGCTTTGCCCGCTGCGGCTTAAACGAAAAGGATTTGGAAAATATACTCACCACGCGGCGGATTAAGGCAAAAGACGTCTTTCTTATGACGGCCGACGAAAAAGGAAACTATACTATTGTAAATAAAGACCACTAATTAATCCACATAATACCGGCCGGTTTTCAGCAAATGACACATCACCAATTAACAGATAACATGGGCTTTACCCGCTCACTGAATAAATATTGGCCGCAGATATATTAAATTTCACCATTAGTTATTATAAGTTTAATACGTAGAAAGGAGCGTCGCCTTATGAAAAGGCTTATAGCCGCAGCGGTGCTTATGCTCATACTAATTTCTTTCTGCACAGTAGGAATTATTCAGATATTAGGTCACGAGGACAAAATTATCGGTATGATTTCCCAGGCCGTTGAGGCGGCGGAAAACGACGATTTTGACAAAGCATATGAGCTTGCCGTGCAAAGTGAAGAGGAATGGATAAAGTCTGAGCAAATGCTTGCCCCGTTTACCAGCCATCTTCACCTTGACGATGTAGGCCTTGCGATATCAAAACTGCCGCCGCTCATAAAATACGGCAACAAAGCGCAGTTTATATCAGAGTGCAAATATACCATTGTACAAATAAAACATCTTGCCGACAGCGAAATTCCTGCATTGACGAATATATTTTAAACCCATCGCATTATAGCCGTGTTTGCCTTTCATCAATACCCGGCTTATAAAAGATTACTGCTTTTCATCACGCAATAAGTATAGATGACACGCTAATTTTTCCCATTAAACTAAAAGAGAAAGTTTTGTGTAAACCCAATTTATCGCACGCGCTTGATTTTATCATTGTGTTATAAGCATCTGTTCTTAGTCATATATCCGCTGTATTACGCTAAAAATTTTGCTTATAGCTGCAAAAGCTCTCTGTTCGGGAATATACGCCGTATAGGGAGCTTTTACATAAACGTTTATTTCATGGCAAATTGATGCGATATATCATACAAAGCAAGACATCACTTTTTAGCTTTTACAATTAAAAAATTTGGCTTTATATATTCCCGCTCCATAAACGGATATTTTTCAACTATCTCTTTTGTCGGACATGTCTCGCATACGTTTTTAATTATAAATCCGGCGCCGGCTACTGTCGTAAGTATCTCGCCCGTTGTGCGGTGGTATTTTTCCACGCCGTCGACAAACCAGCTTACAACCCTGCGTCCGCTCTGATTATAATTTGAAAAGGTATAGGACACCGGGCTTCCGTTTTCATTATAATTGGTTCTGCCGCCCTTACTGTCTTTTGTAGCTGTTACTATGGGATGCTCCTGTGAGAACTGTAGAAACCCACCGTCGTTTAAGGTAGTATATATATCGCGTATTAGCTTTTCAAAATTCTCTACATAGTGAAAGGCGAGCGAGCTGTATACAAAATCAAACTTTTCGTTTAATTGTGATATGTCGGTCATACTCATATTAATATATTCAATTTTTTCATTGCTTGACTCAGCCATTGCAGCATTAAGCATTTTTTCCGATATATCAATTCCCACAACGCGCCTTGCGCCTCGATGTACAAAGTCGGCACAATTGCGGCCAAAACCGCATCCCAAATCCAGCACAGACTTTCCATGTAAATCCGGCAAAAGATTTGCCATAGCAGGCTGCTCCAGCAATTCGTTGTAGTTGTCGCTGCGGCTTCTCAGCTCGTAATATCCGCTGAAAAACTCCGGATTATCGTATATATTCTGCTCCATAAACATCACCTGTTACAATAAATTTGGACATAAAAGCCGTGTAGTCATCCGGATTTTCACATATCGTACTTAAAGCAGCTAAAAGTCCCATATCATCTTTGGCTTGCAACATCCGCATGTGAAACCGTTTGATATACTCTGATTTATTTATAAGTCTAATTGTATGAGAAATCAAGTCAAAAATCGCTGATGTTACAAAAAGCTTTAATGACTCCGGCATACAAATGCGTCAAAAGCTAAAGCACTCACTGCCTGATATTTTTTTATAGCTTTCTTGTACAGAGTCATCCAACGCATGTGCCAGATTTTATAAAAAGAGCGCCGCACCCCAGCTTTGAGAAACTATATATCTGCATTTCTGTATTTTTCAAGCTTTTTGCCGCATTTCGACATAATTCGTTTTTTATTTTATTACATCAATATTTCACCAAGCCAAATTTTTCTGAAGTATCATGCTATTGCGATACACCATCGTTTACTGTTCTGTATACTTTTGTCCATGCAAAATCAGTCCTTTGGGCATAAATCTTTTCGCTGAAGCTTTATATTTTTTACGGCAGAAGATGTGGTTTTGTTTAACTTAAGCAGTAGATAAAACGCCGCCAAAGCCTATAAAATCAGCTTTGGCGGCAAATGTTTGATTAAAAAGCATAATCTGCTATTAAAATCGGCTTATGTTTTAACAAGCCAAATTATTGATTTTCACCCGGCATTGTCCAAGCGTGGTGGTCGGTATGCAGCAGCTCATGCGATAAATGCGACAGCGGCTCGCCTAAATATTCTTCATAGCACTTCTTTATAGAGGGGTTTTCATGCGAAAATCTGAGATTATTTACCTTGTCAAGACCGTAAAGCACCTCACAGCGCTCCTCAGCCCGCTCCTCGCCGTCGGCTATAGGCTGCCCGCCACCGCCGGCGCAGCCGCCCGGACATGCCATAATCTCCACAAAGTGATACTGCGCCTTGCCTTTGCGTATAGCTTCCATAAGCTTTCTTGTATTTCCAAGCCCGCTCGCTACCGCTACCTTAAGCGTCTGCCCGGCCAAGTTAAACTCAGCTTCTTTCCAGCCATCCATGCCTCTTACCTTGCTGAAAGAGTCAGGGTCCGGATTGCGGCCGGTGACAAAATAGTAAGCTGTTCTAAGCGCCGCCTCCATAACGCCGCCGGTCGCGCCGAATATGACGCCGGCGCCAGAGCCTATTCCAAGCGGAGAGTCGAACTCTTCCTCCTCAAGAATATCAACATTTATGTGCTCAGCGCGTATGAGACGCTCTATCTCTCTTGTAGTAAGTACGACGTCAACATCCTGTCCACCGCCGGCGTCGTTCATTATGGGTATTGCCGCCTCATGCTTTTTAGCAACGCACGGCATGACGGATATTGAGTATATCTTCGACGGGTCAACACCCAGCAGCTGCGCATAATAAGACTTTGCTATGGCGCCGAACATCTGCTGCGGTGATTTTGCGCTGGAGAGCTGGTCCACCATGTCCGGATACTGCGACTTTATAAAGCGCACCCAGCCGGGACAGCATGACGTAAACATCGGGAAAGTTGTATTTTCTGCTGTCTTAAGTCTCTCCAAAAATTCGCTTGCCTCTTCCATTATGGTAAGGTCGGCGCTGAAGTCCGTGTCAAAAATATAGTTAAATCCGACCTTGCGCAGTGCAGACACCAGACGTTTTACCGTTGCAAATTCTCTTGACAGTCCAAAGGCCTCGCCCCACGCGGCGCGAACCGCCGGTGCTATCTGCACAACGGTAATCTTTTCCGGGTCGGCAAGTGCATCAAGCACCTTGTCAACGTCATCGCGCTCTCTCAGCGCGCCTACTGGGCAGTGGGTTATACACTGCCCGCAAAGTGCACAGTCAGATTCTTTTATTCTCCTGTTGCGGGAAACGTCTATAGTCGTCCTTGAGCCGGTGCCGGCAACATCCCATATGTGCAAATCTTGAATTTTGTCGCACACCTGTACGCACCTCATGCACTTAATACATTTCTGCGCATTCCTTATAAGCGGGAAGTCCGACGGCCAAGCGGCCTTGGGGAGTTTTGTCTCAAACGGCAAATCCAATATATCCAAATCGTTCGCTATTTTTTGGAGGCTGCAGTTGCCGCTGCGCGCGCATATTGCGCATCTGCAGTCGTGCTGTGAGAGTATAAGCTCAACATTGTTTTTCCTGCTCTCGCGCACTTTGGGGCTGTTGGTATGTATCACCATTCCCTCTTTTACCTTGTTGTTGCAGGCGGTGACGAGCTTTGTGCAGTCCTCCACCTCAACAACACAGACACGGCAGGCGCCTATCTCGTTTATTCCCTTGAGATAGCAGAGTGTGGGAATGGTTATCCCCGCGCTCTTAGCTGCATCGAGAATAGTCGTTTCCTCTTTTACCTTTATCTTCTGTCCGTTGATTGTTATGTTTACCATTTCTCAACCCTGCCTCCCTTAAGAATACCGAAGCCGAAGTGGTCGCACCGGAGGCAGCGCCTCGACTCTTGGTCGGCCTCCTCCTTAGTCATGCAGCATTCTATCATATTAAAGTCCTTCGCTCTCTCAGAAGGCTTGCGTTCTTTCATGTTCACCCTTGCGCAGCTTATCCTGTCGTCGAGCCGCACTTCAGGAATTTTTACATCCGTCGATATAATATGGTTGTAGCCTAAAAATTCATCTATATTAGCCGCTGCAACCTTACCGGCCGCTATTGCGCGAATAACTGTTGCCGGACCTGTAACACAGTCACCGCCGGCAAATATGCCGGTTAAATCTTTAGTATTAACGCCGCTCCAGTTAAGGGCGTCGATAACCCCTCTCTTTACCGTTACACCGTGCTTTTCAAAGGCCTTTGATTCAATGCCCTGGCCTATGGCGACTATTACCATGTCGCAGTCAAGTCTTACCTCATCCTGCTTGGAGTCGACGGGCGCCGCTCTGCCGTTCTTTATGGGTCCGATAATCTGCGGCTGCACCCACAGCGCGGCTACGTTGCCGTCCTTGTCCTTTTCAATGCGCAGCGGAGAGTGAAGGTCAAGCAGCTCGCAGCCTTCCTCTATTGCTCCCTCCACTTCTTCAGGCATGGCGGTCATATCGACGGCGCGGCGGCGGTAGGCTATTCTCAACCTCTTAGCGCCAAGCCTTATTGCCGAACGCGCAACGTCCATTGCGACGTTGCCGCCGCCTATTACCACTATGTCCTTGCCGGTAAAATCAGGCATCTCGTCGTCGCCTATGCCGCGCAGCATCTCCACCGCCGAGATAACGCCGTTAGCGTCCTCGCCCTCGATGCCTATCTTGCGGTCAATGTGCGCGCCTATTGCTATGTACACAGCGTCATATTCGTTTCTTAAATCCACAATGCTCGGATTTTCGCCTATAGTAACGCCGGTTTTCACCTTTATACCAAGACTTAAAAGCTGCTCAATTTCCTCATCGAGTACCTTTCTCGGCAAGCGGTAGTTTGGTATGCCGTAGCGCAGCATACCGCCCAGCTTTTTCCGCTGCTCGAAAATAGTCACCTCATGTCCCATCAGCGTAAGGTAATACGCCGCGCTTATTCCGCAGGGACCGCCGCCTATTACAGCGACCTTTTTGCCGGTAGATACCGCCGGCACCGGCAGCGGCACATCGCCGGCCATTTCAACAGCAAAGCGCTTGAGGCCGCGGATGTTGACGGGGTCGTCCATCATCGTGCGGCGGCAGCGCACCTCGCATGGATGCTCGCATATAAGTCCGCACACCGCCGGCAGCGGATTGTCCTTTCTTATAAGCCGCACAGCGTCGCCGTACCGGCCCTCAGCCACCAGCGCGACATAGCCGGGTATGTCGACGCCCGCCGGGCACTGTGAAACACACGGCACCGGCTGATTAAGCTCCAGCTTGCAGCGGCCGCGCAGGACATGCTCCTCAAAATCGTCGCGGAAGCCCTTAATTCCCTTAAGCACCATCTCCGCCGCTTCATATCCTATTGCGCAGTCGGCGGTGTAGTATATATTCTTCGCCGTTTTTTCAATCATGTCGATGGTTTCAAGCGTGCCTTCACCATCTAATACATCCTCCATCAGCTTTTGCAGCTGGCCAAGCCCAACCCTGCACGGCACGCATTTGCCGCAGGACTGTGCATGGCACATCTTCAAAAACGACGACGCCAAATCCACAGGGCAAAGTCCCGACGGACTGGCGCTTATTCGCCTTTCAAGGTCCTTGTAAAGCTCTTCAATTGTCGTCTGAGCCTTACTTTGAGTAATTATGCTTAATCTGCTCATAATACCTCCCATTTCCTGCTCTTATATTAATTTTTATCATATTACAAATTTACTTTTCGAAGCTGTCGCCAACGATTTTTGCGTTTCAGTATACAGTAAAAAAGAGCAACATTCGTTTTATCAACAAATGCTGCCCAGGCGGTCGGTCAGTATAATCTTTTACAGCCCATCTTCATCATCCACTTATTCCGTCAGCAATATATTTATTTAAAAGGACTTTTTGCCATAACAGCAAAAAGCAGCCCTAAAATTATACTAAATTTGTGTAAATCAACGATGTTTTTAATTTTCTATATTATACCGCTGCACGTATATTTTGTCAAGTTAGTATATGCGATTGCCAATTTTAATAGAAATATTGGCAAAATTGCGGTTATATTACTTGATTAGCCTGTATATAAGCATTGATATAAAACAGCAGCGCTGCCCTTTAATAACCGAACGCTTAGATTTTAAGGCGGCGCAAATTAATTCTTTTAAATTTTATGATAACAATGCTTTATCTATTCCAAAAAGGCGGCAAGCGTTTTCAGCTGCTTTTTCAAGGATATACGACGTATCCACTCCGCGAAGTTCTGCCGCTTTCTGCGCAGTAAAGGCAATCATCGATGAGCAGCATCTCTGACCGCGGCATGGCACCGGAGCCATATAAGGCGCATCCGTCTCAAACAGCAGATATTCCTCCGGCACAGCCTTCACGACCGCCGTCCGTTTTACGGCATTCTTAAAGGTCAGTGCGCCGCCGACGCCTATATATATGCCGAGCCGCGTTACCTCACGCATCATCTCCACGCTTCCGGAAAAGCAGTGCAGCACGCCGCGCGGTTTATATCTTCTAAGTATGTCCATCATGTCGCCGTGAGCTTCGCCGTCGTGCAGTATTACCGGAAGATTAAGCTCATCTGCCAGTTCAAGCTGCTTTGTAAAAATCTCCTTTTGCGCTGCACGGTCAGTCCCCTCATAGCGGTAATCGATCCCTATTTCCCCTATTGCGACAACACCTTTGTTCGCCGCCAACTCGCGCAGCTCGTTTAGGGCAGACTCAATACTCATGATTTTTCCGCCGTCCCAGTCGTGCGGATATATCCCGCATGCGGCGTAAAAATAATCATACTGTTTGGCTAAGTCTATCGATGCGCGCGAGCTTTCTATATTCGTTCCGCAGTTTATAACAGCGCGCACGCCTTTTTCCGGCAGTGAGGAGAGCAGTTCCTCCCTGTCGGCGTCAAATCTGTCCATGTCATAGTGAGCATGAGTGTCAAATATTATATAGTTCATTTTCTTCCTCTCAAAAGTTTATGCCACTTGCATACGGCAGATAAAATCCGGCAAAGTCAAGAGCATTTACTTAATAACAGCTATAGTGACTAAAACAGTCCTCCGCCGGAACGCTACCAAGGCAAATGAAGCAATAGCATCCCATAACATTCTTGATATATAATCCAGCCGCATTAAGATATCTGCAGTCAGTGCGGCTGAGCAGTTTTTGCAGCTCTCCATGCCTTTGCTTAAAGCTTCCTGCCTGACGCACGGTTTCATTTGTCGCCCGTAAAGTTTCATCAAGCAAGAAAACCCTGCCGACAGATAGAGCGGCGGGGTCTTCGTACAATGTTCGCGCGCCTTATGCTACGCTTATCCCGTATATATAATTTTAGCCTTTCGCCGCCTCATAAATCTCACAGAACAAATCAGCTCGGTGCGCCGCAAATTTCTGCCATGTCTGGCCGCGCTGCATATAGCATGCCTTCGTCTTTGCCACAGGACATACCCCCGACATCCTCTTAGTCTCAGTTTCAGCTTCGCTTTAGCCGACAGAATATCTCGGCCTAAGCCCCGGATTTTTCATCGTCTGCGCAAAGTTTGCATAAAATGCATAAGTCGGTATATTATCTCAGCTTGCCGCCCGCCGGTATATCGTCGGCGAATACCACCTTTATACCGCCGTCGGGAGTATCGGCCGACAGTATCATGCCGTTTGACTCTACTCCTCTAAGCTTTGCCGGCTTAAGATTGGTAACGACTATTACATTGTGCCCCTTAAGCTCATCCGGCGAATAATATTTCGCAATGCCGGAGACTACCGTGCGCTCGCCGCTTCCATCAAACAAAGTGAATTTGAGCAGCTTGTCCGTCTTTTCTATTTTTTCACAGTCAATAACTTTACATACCGTCAGCTCGGACTTTAAAAAGTCGTCAATCTCTATCTGCGGCTTTTGCGCGCTTTCAGCATCGCCGGACTTTTCTTCCTTTTCTGCCTTTGCCGGCTTATTGGATTTTTTAAGCAGCTCCTGCAGCTCTTCTAATTCCTTTTCTGTGTCAAGACGCGGGAAAAGGTTCTCTCCCTTGCTTATCCCGCTGCCGTTATGAGCGCCGAAGCTTTCAGTGCTGTCCCATGTGATTTCTTCGCCGGATACGCCTATCTGCTTTTGTATGCTTTCGGCCGTCTGCGGCATAAAGGGGGTCAGCAGCACTGATATTATGCGCAGCGTCTCGCAGAGATTATATATAACACAGGCAAGCCTGTCTTTTTTGCTTTCGTCCTTGCCGAGCACCCACGGCGTCGTCTCGTCAATATACTTGTTTGCGCGGGAGATAAGCCGCCACAGCGATGTAAGCGCTTTCGCGAACTGAAGCTCTTCAAGATATTTTTCCACCTCAGCCTTAACCTGCGACGCCGTCGAGATTAAGTCATCATCATATTCCCCGCTCTCGCGTTTTGCCGGTATATCGCTGCCAAAATATTTAACAGCCATAGATACACTGCGCGATACAAGATTGCCAAGGTCGTTTGCAAGGTCGGAATTTATGCGGTTTATAAACGCCCTGTTGGTAAAGGAACCGTCCGTGCCAAAGGGTATCTCCTTGAGCAAATAATATCTTATGGCGTCTACTGAATACCTGTCGCTGAGAACAACCGGGTCAACGACATTGCCCTTTGATTTTGACATCTTATCTCCGTCAAACATAAGCCAGCCGTGCGCAAATATTTTCTTAGGCAGCGGCTCATCGAGCGCCATTAATATTGCCGGCCATATTATTGAATGGAACCTCACTATGTCCTTAGCCATTAGATGCACATCCGCCGGCCAGTATTTTTTATAAAGCGAGTCGTCATCCGAGCCGTAGCCCAGCGCCGTTATATAGTTTGAAAGCGCGTCAATCCACACATAAATAACGTGCTCTGGGTCAAAGTCTACCGGAACACCCCATTTTACCGACGTGCGGGATACGCATAAATCCTCAAGCCCCGGCTTTATAAAGTTGTTTATCATCTCATTCACGCGCGACGCCGGCTGTAAAAATTCCGGATTGTTTTTGTAAAGCTCCAGCAGTCGGTCGGCGTATTTTGAAAGGCGGAAGAAATACGCTTCCTCCGACATCTCCGTTACCTCACGGCCGCAGTCGGGGCACTTGCCGTCGACAAGCTGGGTCTTTGTCCAAAACGCCTCACACGGAGTGCAGTACATGCCCTTATACTCGCCCTTGTATATCTCGCCCTTGTCGTACAGCTTTTTAAATATCTTCTGTACGCTTTTTACATGATAATCGTCCGTTGTCCTTATAAACTTATCATACGATATATTCATGAGCTTCCAAAGCTCTTTAGTGCTTTTGCATATTCTGTCAACATGCTCCTGCGGAGTTATGCCTTCCTTTTCGGCCGTCTGGGCTATTTTCTGTCCGTGCTCGTCGAGGCCTGTAAGAAACATTACATCATAGCCCCGCATTCGCTTATACCTCGCGACAGCGTCGGCCGCCACAGTCGTATACGAATTGCCTATATGCAAATTCGACGACGGATAGTAAATCGGCGTAGTGATGTAAAATGTTTTCATAGCTTTCCCTCCGAAAAATAATAAACTTCATAACACGGCATTTTACCGCATTATAAAGTTTATTATACCATCTTTTGCCTAAAAAACAACAGCATGGGCTAAATTTATAAACTCCTTTTAAATATTATGCTTTGATGAAAATATGATGCAAATCTTAGAACGTGACAAAAAATATCCGCTGCCCATTAAGGCATAATATCTTATTACGACATCCGCCATACGAAAAATGTCATACCATGCGGACAAAAGCAGACAAATCTTATTTCGGCAGCTGTATAAAAAGTCAGAGCAATCTCACCAAAATAATAAGTCTCCCGCTTTTCCTCCCGTGTGTTTTCGGCTCATGCAAAGATGCAATATTATAACAACATCCGCCCAAAATGCCCCTCATTTGGCGAGATTACATACAGTGTACATATGCCCAGGTTTGAGCATAGCGATAATATCAATAAAAATGCCGCTGTAGTTTTATTCATATACATCCGTATACATAGCTTGATTACGCCCGCCAGATGTATTTAGGTGCTCTGTTGCGCCGTTAAAATACATAATATATCTTTCATCTTTCGTTCTTTCATCTTTTACTATTACAGTGACATTATCTTTTTGCCACTGAACGTCAAAATTATTATTGCTGACATTTACTCCGTCATTATATACAGGCGCATCCATTTCGCTTATTTTCTTTTTATTTTCATATAACACAAATTTGCAATCCGTTTTGCCAAACGGCCAAGCCGGTGAGCCTATTTGATATATTTTCAAACAATATATTTTATCATCAGAGAAGTAAGTATTAACTTCATCCTTTTTAAATTCCGCTTGATATATAATCCAGCCCGCAACGATGCCTATCAATAAAATCACAAATATTCCAAATGCAAGCAGTATATATTTTATTGTTTTTTCCATAGTAAAAACCTCTTAAACAGCATATGCGTTTTATTAAAATATTGTACAACACTCTATCCTCTTTTTTCAATAAAATATCGCAATTGTTTAGAAGTTGCTAATCAACTATGTATAAACCCATTCTGCATCGGTTCACAGCTTGCTGCTTTTACATTGATATTGAAATTTATTTATCGCACTTATTTATAGTAAATTTCAAGCGTTTTTTCCGCCTTGTTAAGCACCATGCCGTCTATTACACTATGCATAATCTGCGCTTTTGACGCTCCGCTTATCTCCTTTGATAAAAGTATATCCGGCAATGCTTTTATCACCGGCCTTGAATGAGAATTTTCCTTTTTAAGCTCTTTTAGCAGCTCTTGCTTTTCTTTCTCAAGCGATTTAACTGCTGATTTGTAGTCGTCTAAACAGTCAACGCCGTTGAGATAGGCCTGCCGCGCCCGCTCAAGCTTTGCAGCGTTTTTATTCAGCAGTGCTTTAATAGTTTTATGCTCCCCGTATGATTGTCGGCGGAAATTTATATCGCCGACAAACGACAAATCTCTTTTCATAGAGTTTATTATTGACTGCTTGAGCACCTTGTCCGATATATGCTGGCTGACGGCGCACTTGCCACGGACATATCTTCCGCACCGCCAGTAGTCGCCCGATTTTACTATATTTGCGCCGCAAGCGGAACATTTAACCATACCCGACAGCCAGTCGGAAGTTCTTGCATCGTCGGCAGAAATTCGCCGGCGATACATCTTGCTTTCATCAGATATGCTCTTTGCCTTATCCCACATTTCTTTATTTATAATCGGAACATGCTCCCCCTCAACGTCTATGCTTTCGCCGTTGTCTTGCCCATTGCGCACAATATTGCCGGATGTCTTCCATTTTATTCTTCCACAATAAACTGGGTTGTTGAGTATATATTCAACCGCCCTTTTTTCAAATTTCGAGCCGCGTTTAGTCCGCACGCCTGATAAATTCAGCCAATTAGCTATAGATAAGCAGCTTTCTCCATTTATATATCTTGAATAGATTTCTTTGACTATAGCGCTCTCTTCATCGTGCGGAACAAGTCCGGACTTAGTCATAACATAGCCGAAAGGCGGCGACGACTGATATTGTCCCTTAAGCGCTTTTTCTGTCATTGTGCGGCGCACGTCTTCTGATAGATTTAGACTGTAATATTCATCCATTGCCTCTATAAATGCCTCCATGATTATAGACATTTTATTCTCTGAGTCTATTGGCTCTTTAATGGATATTACTTCTATGCCGCATTTATTGCGGAGTATTGATTTATATACCACACTGTCTTCCCTGTTTCGCGCAAAGCGGCTGAATTTATACAGCAGCAACACATCAAACGGCTTTTGCGGAGATTTTGCCGCAGCAATCATTCTTTGAAATGCCGGACGGTCGCTGCTTCGGCCGGATATTCCTTCATCTATGTAAATATGGCCGTCTAATATTCGCATATTGTTTTTTTTAGCATAGTCACGCATTTCTCTCAGCTGCGACGGCGGCGAAAATTCAGCTTGATCATCTGTTGATACACGTATATAGCAGCCGGCACGTCTCATGTTAAAGCCTCCATTTTAAGCGTTTTTGACTAATAATTACTATTGACTTTATCTGTCCAATATGCTATCCTTTCAAGGTATAAATATTAGTATTAAATTCATGCAGATGACGCCACGTGGGTGTGGCGGAATTGGCAGCTTTGCAGCCGAAACGAAGCTGCAAAGACGCAGCGGTCGGCGATTGGCAAGGCAGTTATGCCGAAGACAGAGCCGGGCACCGCAAAAGTATCGCGAGCGCGGCCGCTCACTTTGTTCTGTGTGATGTATAAGCTGGTAAGTTAAAAATTTAATATATGCGGGTGTGGCGGAATTGGCAGACGCGCTGGACTTAGGATCCAGTGCCTTTGGCGTGCAGGTTCATGTCCTGGCACCCGCACCACGCCGGAGCAAAGCGGACTTTGCTCCGGCTTCTTTTTTGCTTTCGGCAGAAAAAAGGCCATACGCCCCTCCCTTGCTCCTCTTTTTCGCAAAAGGTCATGCTCACATCGGCGAACGCTTGTAAACGCGCCGTTTTCACGCCGATTTGTTCGCTACCAACATTTTGCGGGCGTGCCTGCGGTGCGTGGAGAGTTTTCAAATCCTATAATTCCACTCTGACCACCAGACTGAGTCTGGACGCAATTCACGTTTAGACTCAGTTTTTTATTTCATCGCTCGCGGCATTAATCTTGTCTTTAATAACCTAAAGAATTCACATTCTCATAACAAAACACGAAATATCACTTTTTCATTTTATAATCGCATAAATAAAAGGGCAGGAACTACGAATTCCTACCCTTATCATTTTTATTATTTCTGTAAATAATCAACGTCAATCCATAAAAGTTAGTTTATTGATCATCAAAAAGACTCTTTACCTTTTCAAAAAAACCTTTGCGCTTACCGTAGTTTTTGTCATTTGTATGTGCGTCAAACTGCTTTAAAAGCTCTATGCTCTTGCCGTCCAGGTTTTTTGGAACCTCTATTACCATTGTAACATATTGATCGCCGCGGCCCGCGCTGTTAAGCCTTTTTATTCCTTTCCCCTTAAGACGGACTTTGTCGCCTGGCTGCGTTCCCTCGTTTACATGGAATTTAACATTCCCGTCAAGCGTCGGCACAACTATATCAGCGCCCAGCGCCGCCTGTACAAACGTTATAGGGACATCGCAGTATACATCGTAGCCCGACCTTTCAAATATCGGATGCGGACGCACATTTACATGCACGTGTAAGTCGCCGGATGTGCCGCCGTTTACTCCAGCGTCGCCGCCGGCGCGCACTGAAAGTATCTGAGAGTCGTCAATACCGGCCGGAATATTTACTTCTGTTGTACGCTTTACACGCACTCTACCGCTGCCTGAGCATGCATGACATGGACTATCTATAATCTTGCCGGCACCATGGCATTTGTCGCAGACCTTTTGCGTCTGCATCATGCCGAAAGGAGTGCGCTGGCTGACACGCACATATCCGCTGCCCTGACAGTCAGGGCACGTGCGGCTTGAGGTCCCCGGTTCGGCGCCGCTGCCGCCGCAGACATCGCAATTTTCAACACGCGTTACATTTACCGTTTTTACGCAGCCCTTAGCCGCCTCTTCAAAAGATATTGTAACAGATGCCGAAACATCGCCGCCGCGCCGCGGAGCGTTTGGATTGGAAGTGCGTCCTCCGCCAAATCCGCCGCCGAAAAAGCTGCTGAATATATCGCCCAAGTCGCCGAAATCGACATTGCCGTATCCATAGCCGCCACCGCCCGACGCGCCGTAGTTTGGGTCAACTCCAGCATGGCCGAACTGGTCGTACCTTGACCTCTTCGAGCTGTCTGACAGCACCTCATACGCCTCGTTTACTTCCTTAAACTTGGCCTCGGCCTCCTTGTCTCCCGGGTTTAAGTCAGGATGATACTTCTTAGCAGCCTTGCGGTATGCTTTCTTTATTTCATCTTCACTGGCGGACCTGTCGACCCCCAGCACATCATAATAATCTCTTTTTTCAGCCATTAACGGTCTGCACCCCTAAATTTATATGTATAATACAGCTTGCTGGGCGGGTGTTCACCCGCCCAAATTCATTTCTTTATAATTTGCCAGTATCTCCGGCGCTTGGCTCACAAATTTACTTGCGGCTGTCAGCGTGTCGGCATATTGCTATCGCTAATTAACTTTTTCGCAATTGTCTTCGCTGTGAGCTTGCACAGCTAAAATAAATACACGCTTCTTGACCCGCTCAAGGCCTGATAATGCTACTCCAATATATAAGCAGCACCGCAGCTCGCCTATATTGTAGAATTGTTCGCCGCTCTTATGCGAAGATACGCCTAATTTTAAGGCCTGCGGCTTTTGACAATAAACAGTCGTATAAATATCTGCCGATATTGCCGAAATCCAGCGTAAACTTTGATGTTTAAATCACGCGGCACTCCGCTGATTGACAATGCGCCTTGCTTGAGCGCCGCTGCTGTCAGCATGGAGCCGATTATTTATTGTCATCCTTTTTGTCTACGTCCTCATAATTTGCGTCATAGACATTTGAGCCGTCGCCCGCACCGCCTGCTGCGTTTGCATTATTTGCACCGGCAGCGTCGGAGTTTTGCTGCTGAGCCGCAGATTCTTTATATATTCTCTCAGAAAGAGCAAAGATTTTCTTCTGCAGCTCTTCCTGCGCCGACTTAATTTTCTCAACGTCGTCGCTCTTAAGAGCTTCCTTCGTCGCGTCTATTGCAGCCTGGATATCCTTCTTTTCATCCTCGCTTACCTTGTCGCCAAATTCTGTCAAAGTTTTCTCGCTCTGATAAACCATCTGGTCGGCGTTGTTGCGGATGTCCATTTCCTCGCGGCGTTTTTTATCCTCTGCAGCATACTGCTCGGCCTCTTTTACCGCCTTGTCAATGTCATCTTTAGACATATTAGTGCTGGCGGAGATTGTAATAGACTGCTCCTTATTAGTGCCTTTATCCTTAGCGGATACGTGTACTATGCCGTTGGCGTCGATATCAAATGTTACCTCTATCTGCGGAATGCCGCGCGGTGCCGGAGCTATGCCGTCGAGCTTGAACATTCCCAGCGTCTTGTTGTCGCGGGCAAATTCCCTCTCACCCTGAAGCACGTGCACCTCAACCGATGTCTGGTTGTCGGCGGCAGTAGAGAATATTTGGCTCTTTTTAGTAGGAATTGTAGTGTTGCGCTCGATTATCTTCGTGCAGATGCCGCCCTGCGTCTCAATACCGAGGGACAGCGGAGTAACGTCGAGCAGCAGCAGGCCCTTAACGTCACCGCCGAGCACGCCGCCCTGTATTGAAGCGCCTATTGCAACGCATTCGTCGGGGTTGATGCCCTTAAACGGCTCTTTGCCCATGAACTTCTTTACCGCCTCCTGTACGGCAGGTATACGTGACGAACCGCCGACCATAAGCACCTTGTTTATGTCGGATGCACTAAGTCCTGAGTCGTTAAGCGCCTGTCTTACCGGGCCCATTGTGCTCTCAACCAAATCAGCAGTAAGCTCGTTGAACTTTGCTCTTGTAATCGTGGTCTCAAAGTGCTTCGGGCCCGTTGCATCGGCTGATATAAACGGCAGATTTATGTCTGCTGATGTTACGCCGGAAAGGTCTATCTTCGCCTTTTCTGCGGCTTCCTTTATCCTCTGCATGGCCATTTTATCGGAAGAAAGGTCAATGCCATTCTCCTTTTTAAACTCGGCTAAAATATAGTCGATTATTCTCTTATCAAAATCATCGCCGCCCAGACGGTTGTTGCCGGCTGTAGCCAGAACTTCCTGCACGCCGTCGCCCATTTCTATAATAGAGACATCGAAAGTACCGCCGCCGAGGTCATATACCATTATCTTCTGGTCGTTTTCCTTGTCTATGCCGTAGGCAAGCGCCGCCGCCGTCGGCTCGTTGATTATTCTCTTTACCTCAAGACCGGCTATCTTTCCGGCGTCCTTCGTCGCCTGACGCTGTGAGTCGGTGAAATAGGCCGGCACGGTGATTACGGCTTCAGTTACAGGGGCGCCGATATAGCTTTCAGCGTCTGCCTTCAGTTTCTGAAGTATAATGGCCGATATTTCCTGCGGTGTGTATTTTTTGCCGTCTATATCAACAGTGTAATTTGTACCCATTTCCCTCTTTATAGAAGATATTGTGCGGTCTGGGTTTGTAATCGCCTGACGCTTTGCAACCTGACCGACAAGACGTTCGCCTGTTTTTGAAAATGCCACTACCGACGGCGTAGTCCTTGCGCCCTCGGCATTTGCTATAACTACCGGCTCGCCGCCTTCCATAACCGCTACGCATGAGTTTGTTGTACCTAAGTCAATTCCTATTATCTTTGACATGATTATTGCCTCCTGTTTTATTTTGTAAATTTATATTTAACTAAATTACTGTTTTTGCTGTAAATTTCGTCGCCCGCTTAGCTGAAAATGCGTTATTTTGAAGTCAGTCAAAGCGGTATGACACAATTGCATATCCGATGCAAAACGCCTATAATCTGCTCGCACCCGCTATTGAATTTGCCGCGCATTTTAGTATCAAAATTTGTTACGGCGTTTTTATGCAATGCTCCCTGCCCATTATTGAGGCAGGTTATTTAATTTGCCACCTTTACCATCGCCGGACGTATTACCGTATCGTCCATCATATAGCCTTTCTGGAGCACCTGTACTACGGTGTTTTCCGGCACATCTAAATTTTCCTCATGCATAACCGCTTCGTGAAGCATGGGGTCAAACGGCTCGTTTTCCGGATTAATTTCCTTAAGGCCAAGCTTTTCAAGCGCCTCCATAAGCTGGCGGATTGTCATCTCCACTCCCTTTGCATAATCTGCCGATGAAGAATCAGCCTCAGCTGCTCTTAACAAATTGTCTATCGGCGGCAGCAGCGCCTTTATTGTCTGCGCCTTTACAAATTCACTTACCTGAAGCTTTTCGCGCTCGCTTCTCTTCTTATAATTGTCAAATTCCGCCGCTGTGCGCAGAAGCATATCCTTTGCCTCGTCCAAGTCCTTTTGAAGCGTAACCGCCGCATCGTCGGATGTAGTGCTGTCTGAGACCTCTTTTTCGCTGCATGTGTTATCCTCAGTTGTCTCTTTATTGTCAGCGCACTCGGCAGATGCTTTCTCTTTTTTTATTTTTTCCTCTTTTTCCTTGTTGTTTACCTTTTTGCTGTTAGACAAGTTTACACGACCCTTCATATGTTTTAATATAACAGGCTATTCTTCAAAATATTTGCTGAACACTTCCTTTATCCTGTTTTCAAAGATTTTTGTAAAATAGTCTATTTTAGGAATAAGCTTCTCATAGTCCATTCTCAGCGGACCTATTATGCCAAGACTGCCCGCTGCTGACTTGCCGAAATTATACTTTTTAACTACGACGCTCGATGTTTTCAGCTCATTTCTGCCTGTGTCGTCGCCGAATATCACTCCGACCTCGTCGCCCGCCGTCTTAAGCAGAGAAAGCATATCCTCCTCGCTCCTTAAAAATTCAAAAATAGAGCGAGCCTGCTCACCGTTAAACTCATAAAGCAGATGGTCGCCGCCGTTCATTTTAACATGCGATGTTCCCGCTTCCGACGCCGCCTGTGCAAGCGCAACCAACATTGGCGCAGCCATCATGATGTCAAGCGGAAGAGAGGCCGAAACCGTCTGAACATACGACATGCTTATGTCCGACAGCCTTTTGCCGATAAACCACTCCTTAACTACATTCATAAAAGCCTGCTGAAGCTCAGGCGTTATATCACAGCTAAGCCTGTATACTTTATTTCTAACCGCGCCTGCAGACGTGAGCAGTATTATAAGTCCCGTCCTGCTGCCAAGCTGCACCGTGTCAACCCTAATTAGAGTTACATCGCCGTCCGATGGCGTAGTCATCACCGCCGCATAATTTGTTATGGCGGCAAGCGCACGGCCGGCGTTTTCCAGCAGCTTTTCCGGGTCGTCTGCCTCAGGAAGCATATTGTCTATCATACTTTTGTCTTTTTTATCAAGCTTACCGGATGCCAGCCCGTTTACATATAGCTTAAATCCCTTTACCGACGGTATCCTTCCCGCCGACGTATGCGGCTGTATAAGATATCCCTGCCCTATCAGCTCGCCCATTTCATTGCGTATAGTAGCTGACGAAACTGAAAACGGCAGCGCTTCACTCAGCGCTTTTGAGCCTACCGGCGCACCCGTGTTTATATATTCCTTAACAATTGCCATTAATATCTGCAATTGCCTTTCTGTGGGTTTCATGATATCCTCCGTTAAATTTAAGCTTATATATTATTTAGCACTCATCATCATTGAGTGCTAACAAGTATAATTTACCACCTTTCAGCAATATAGTCAATAGTCCATTTGTAAATATATTGTTAATGCTCAATAGGATATACTTTTATTTTACACAATAAATTCACATTATAATCTAAGTGTAAATTGCTCCATATACATTAATCACCTTAATTATAAAATCCGCAGCAATAGCCGCAGCGCGGACAATGTTTATTAAAGCTTATTAAAGCTTTTCTCCGAATTTTTTAAGAACGCGCTAAGTATTCATTTATATATCCTACTGCTTAATCTAAATATAAACTTAGGATTAGCCATATATTTGAAATTTAAAAGTTTTTGCACTCTGCGTTATCGGCTGACGGCAGTTTTACAGAAAATAAAAAATTGCTGTATTATTGGCGAGCCAAAAATACAGCAAAACCCGATTATATAACTGACGTCTGCAACATCTTATTAAAAATCAGCATAACCGCGCGAAAATCAGTACAATGAGCCGATAATTTTAATTATTCATACAGCAAATAAGCAATTATTGAATTAGATACTAAAAATCCCCGGCTGTCTAAATATATCCTATCGTTTAAAATATGAAGCAGCCCTTCTTTTGATAATTTTTCCGCTCTGTCGCGTATACAGCCGGCAGTCTGCTCGCCATATATGCGAATAAGCTCCGACATATGGATTCCTTCGCGCAGACGAAGATGCAGCATAACATATTCTTCGATATCTCCGGCGCATCTCTCTTCAAGCTTTAACGCCTCATGGCCGTTTTTTAAAAATGCATCCAAATTGCGCGGATAATAAAATCGGCCTTTGCCTATATAGGAATGCGCCGCGGGGCCTATGCCTATATACGGCTCCAGCCTCCAATATTTTAAATTGTGACGGCATTCAAAGCCGGGCAGCGCAAAGTTGGATATCTCATACTGCAAAAGGCCATGCTCATTAAGCCTATCGCATACATTTAAATAAATATCGCAAACCTCGTCGTCGCCGGGAATATTATATTTCTCCCTCTCATTATAAAGCGGCGTGCCCTCTTCTATTTTCAGCATATACGCCGAAACATGCTTTACTCCTAAGCCCGCAGCAAAGTCAGCCGTAAGCAAGGCCGATTTAACATCCTGCTCCATTATTCCAAGCATTATGTCAACTGAAATGTTGTCAATTCCAGCGCAAAGAGCCGATTCGACAGCCCTTTCCGCCCGCTCCGGCGTATGGCGGCGGCCAAGAAGCTGCAGCTGGCGCAAATCTGCCGACTGCAGGCCGAGTGAAAGCCGATTTACTCCGCCGGAGCTCAAGCCGGCTGCCAGCATGTCGGTCACAGTATCAGGGTTTGCTTCAACAGTAATCTCGGCCGATGCTAAATCTATGTTATAAATTCTCACAGCGCAGTCGATTATATCTGCTATGCGGCGCGCCCCCAGCAGCGACGGGGTGCCGCCGCCGAAATATATCGTGTCAGCTCTGCCGCCAAACTCCTCATGCCATGCTTTGATGTCGCGGCACACGGCATCGGTATAAGAGTCAAGCAGCATATCGTCCGCACCGGCAATAGAGTAAAAATCGCAGTACCGGCACTTAGACAGGCAAAACGGCACATGTATATATATGCCGATATTGCCGCTCTCTTTAGTCATGCCCGCTGTTTTCCTCCCTAACTGCAAAAATGATTTATAAAATCATACGTCTTAAGCCTAAATCCAATAAATTTTGTCCTAAAGTTCTGTTTTATGTTAATCGGCCAAATGCTATAGCAATCTGAAGCACATACTTCACCATAGCGGAAGCTCATATTAAACGAGATTTTCGCTTCCAGCAGGTCAAAAGTCCTGCTTTATTAAAGCCGCTGTCAGAAAATTCACATGCAGTGCTGATTTAAATTATTATTCGTCCAGCTTCAGCACGGCAATAAACGCCTCCTGCGGGACCTCGACATTGCCGAGCTGTCTCATACGCTTCTTGCCTTTCTTCTGCTTTTCCAGCAGCTTCTTCTTTCTGGTTATATCGCCGCCGTAGCATTTTGCGAGCACGTCCTTGCGCATGGCCTTTACCGTCTCGCGCGCAATTATTTTTCCGCCCACCGCTACCTGTATAGGCACCTCAAAAAGCTGGCGCGGAATATTGTCCTTAAGCTTCTCGGCTATCCTGCGCGCGCGCGGATACGCCTTATCGGTGTGGACTATAAACGAAAGCGCGTCAACCACATTTCCGGAAAGCAAAACATCCAGCTTTACAAGGTCGGACTTTGCATAGCCTATAATCTCATAGTCATAAGACGCATAGCCCTTTGTCCTCGATTTTAAAGCATCGAAAAAGTCATACACTATCTCATTAAGCGGCAGCTCGTAATGAATATCCACTCTGTCCTTGCCGGTGTACTGCATGTCCTTGAACACGCCGCGCCTGTCCTGACAGAGGTCCATAATAGTGCCCACATAGTCCGATGGGCTTAATATGTGCACAGAGGTTATCGGCTCCTCGCAGTACTGTATCTGCGCCGGGTCGGGATAGTTTGTAGGATTGTCTATTTCTATCTCACTGCCGTCCGTCATCTTAATTTTATAAACAACGCTTGGCGCAGTGGTGATTATTCCTATATCAAATTCGCGTTCTATGCGCTCCTGTATTATTTCCATATGCAGCAGGCCTAAAAATCCGCATCTGAAGCCAAAGCCAAGCGCCGCCGACGTCTCCGGCTCAAACAGCAGAGACGCGTCGTTTAGCTGCAGCTTTGCCAGTGCTTCTTTTAAATCTTCATACTGCGAGCCGTCGGCTGGATATATGCCGCAGAACACCACCGAGCTCGCTTTGCGGTATCCCGGCAGCGGCTCGTCAGCCGGTGCGTCTGCATTGGTTATTGTATCACCCACGCGCGCGTCTGCGACATTCTTTATAGACGCTGTTATATATCCGACCTCGCCGGCTTTAAGCTCGTCGCATGGCTGCATTGATATCGCCATTTTGCGGCCAAGTTCAACTATGTCAAACTGAGCTTCCGTCGCCATCATTTTTATTGTCATTCCCGATTTTACTGTGCCTTCTACCACGCGGAAATAAACCACAACCCCTTTATAGGCGTCGTAATAAGAGTCAAAAATAAGAGCCTTAAGCGGTGCGTTTTCGTCACCGGCCGGAGGCGGGACGTCCTTTACTATCATCTCCAGCACCTGCTCCATATTATGCCCGGTTTTGGCAGACACCAACGGTGCATGAGAGGCGGGTATGCCTATAATATCCTCTATTTCCTCTATAACCCTCTGCGGCTCGGCGGCCGGCAAATCGACTTTATTGATAACCGGCAGTATTTCTAACCCGTGCGACACTGCAAGATAAGTATTAGCAAGCGTCTGCGCCTCAACCCCCTGCGATGCATCGACAACAAGCAGCGCCCCCTCGCATGCCGCAAGCGACCGCGAAACCTCGTAGTTAAAATCAACATGCCCGGGAGTATCTATAAGATTAAGCTCATATTTTTCGCCGTCGGCGGCATCATAATAAAGAGTGACGGCGTGCGCCTTTATAGTTATGCCGCGCTCACGTTCCAGCTCCATACTATCGAGCAACTGCTCCTCCATCTCACGTTTTTCAACAGAGCCGGTAAGCTCCAGCAGCCTGTCAGCCACGGTGGACTTGCCATGGTCAATATGCGCTATTATGGAAAAATTCCTTATGTTTTTCTGTGGTACCATATATTTTTCTTCACTCCGAAATAAGCTTGCATTTTTTAATAATTCATATAATAGACTACAATATTTGCAGACATCTTAAACAATGTATGACGCCGGGCAAATTATACCTGTACACCGGTATATATCTTCCAGCAGTTGATAATAACACGTCTCGCATTTAATATTTGCATACAAAGTTATTATATAATAATGAGTATCAATTTTCAATTAAAATCATTTCTTTTGTTTTTCGCGTTGACAAGGGAGATGTCTTTATGATATAATGCGTTTTGCAAATTAGAAAATATTTGGAGAGATGTCCGAGTGGTTTAAGGAGCTAGTCTTGAAAACTAGTGACCCGAAAGGGCCTAGGGTTCGAATCCCTATCTCTCCGCCACATCGGAGCAAGCTTTGTGTCGCTTGCTCCGATTTTTTTATAAAAATCAGAGCGCACTCATTCCGATGCTCCTCATTTTCGCAAAAAATCATGCTCGGATTGCCTGTTCGCCCTAAAACGCCATCACAACGGTTCGCTGTCGCTACCAACTTTTTTGTGAGTTACGAAAGTTTAAACTCCTGCAAAAAATCGTCGAACATATCTTTTTTATAATGCGCAGACAGTATATCGCTAAACCTAATTCGTTTTAGGTTCAGCATTATTTTTTATTTTTTAGCTCGAAAATAAAGTAAATTCTTTTTCCTCAAGCCAGACTGCGTCTTGACGTGGGTTTACGTCCAAAACCTTTTTTATATTTTTGCGCTGATATATTAGTTTCTTCTCTTTAAGTCGCGCAGCTTGCCAAGCTTGGATAATTTTTAATTTTGTGCTTTAAGCTTTTTATTCTATATCTCCCAGCATTTTATTTGTTCTTTTTTACTGGCTGCAACTTGATAAAATGTTTATCTTAAAAAATGAGAATTATTTGCTTTTTATAAAAGCACGTTTAACTATATGGCAGAAAGGATGTTTAAAATATGAGCGAGTATATACATGAAATTATTTTGCACGATTATATTATTGAAAAAATTGCTGATATGAATTTATCGGTAAAATACAATAAAAGCGAGCAATACAATCTTGTTTCTGCAAAATTAAATATTCAAAAAACGTTTTGGGATTTAGAAGGAAAACTTGAAAACGGCGTTTGGATTCCTATAGAAGTTGAATGGATTTCGGATAATTTTATATCTCACGGCCATAAAAAATCAAAAGATTTTGATAAATTTATAAAACGGAACGGCATATTGCTAACTTTAAGAAAAAGTAAAGAGATTGAAAAGGTGCAACAAATTTCTATTTTAGAAAATGTACCAGAAAAACAGTTTAAAAATGATTTCAAACGTTGGTTTAAGCCTAAATCGAATGAATATATTGACAAAACTCTCGATAACTATCTAATTGGGAATTATGAACGCAAAATACCACGCATTTTACTATATCCACTAAGCAAAGCGGAAGATAATAATTACTTTTCAAGCGGCTCTATCTATAAAAAAGATTCATCAAATCCTTGCTTATTAGGTTTTAAAGAAGCCGCCTATAATGCAAACGTATTTATTCGCGATATTCGTCCAAACGATATTTGCTTATTTATTTACAACAGCGGATCAAAAGTTCCTAGAAATAGATTTATAGAAAAAATTAAAAACAGTGAAATTACTGTACATCGATTAATAGGGTTTAAAATTAACAGCAAAATAATTGACAGAAGGGAAAAAAGCGATTTATTAGATGACTTTTACTGGCCGGATGAAATAAAAGATAAAGTGCTGCGGTATCCATACGTTTGTAAGGTTGAAGCTGAACCGTTTATATCGAAGTCTAATTTTTCTTTCCCGTATATTAATTTATTCACAGAGTCTACATGGGAGTCTTTCAGAAGCTGTATGCTTCATAAAGTATACCGCGAAATAAGCGCCATGGATTTTTCTCTATTTTTATCTTCGCTGTAAAATTTATTAAATCTGCTTTACAACAAATTTCAAGTGCCTTTTTAACTTTTCCTTTCAATAATTGAATAGTCAAATTATAAAAGGTCAGGTTTAATTTAAAACCTGACCTTTTGGTTATAGGAGTGTTAAACTCATATCGGAAAAATTTTATTTTTTCTCATCTATAAAACAATCCAATAATTTTGACTTTTTAATCATTATTGCTTCTGAATTATCCTGAAATACGTTGTTCATATAAGAATCAATTTCGCTGTGTTACACTTTAATTGACGCTATAACAAATCCAATCCAAAGATTTTTGCTTTCCTGTACTTGTTATTACCGTATATCATGGTTAAGTATAATAATGGGACTTTGCATCCATGGTGGATATTATTTTTAACAATTCCTGTATATTATTTTATATGCAATATATTTGACAAATCGAAAAAAAGACAATTTAAAAGTTTGCAGATGTGGCAAATTCTCGAAAATATCACGAGCAAACTAAATACGATTGCGCCATAATAACACAGAAAATACAAGTGAAAAGCAATTGCTTTTGCTCGTTTTTTGTTAAATGATGGCGATTTGCCCAGCATTTAAATCTATACCTTTTAAAAATCACACATTTGACAAAGCGAGTTCTTGCTACAATAGAAATTCATTGCTGTTTCTATTGCGCTTTATAAATATATAAAAAGCGCACAATTATTACACTTTAAAGTGGTAAAATACTGCCAAAGTTTTTTTAGGGCCTACCGCGGCGCATTAAGATATGTTATATTAGACAAAAGCCGACGCTTCAGCAATAGTTCCTTAGCAAAATTTCGGCTTATGGAGGGCTTTATGTCTAACCGTTTGAAATGTTTATGGATTCCCGCTTTCAGCGCTGTAATCGTCATTTCCTTTGCGCTAATATTAATTATACCTGCCAGCCGCATTGCCTTTCAAGGCGTATCCGACACACACCCTTACATTATGGGCTTTATTAAATTCGGACTGCTGGCAACGGTTGGCGAACTGCTTTCCACCAGCCTGCGTGCAAAAAGATGGTCGGCGCCGGTATATGTTCCGGCACGCATTCTTATTTGGGGAATTATCGGCGTTTGGATAACTTATATGATGAAGATTTTCCCAAACGGTGTTTCGGCCTTAATGGGCTCAGGACTTTTACCCGGAGGAGATTCTGTTTTTCTGCGCGCTTTATTTACAAGCATGACTATGAATTTAACTTTCGGCCCCACATTTATGGCGGTACATAAATGCACGGATAAATGGCTTGAGCTAAGGGCTCAGAAAAAAGGCAGAGTCGGCCTTAAAAATATAATTACCGGCATAGACTGGTATGGTTTTGTTACATTTACTCTGTTTAAAACGGTACCGCTTTTCTGGATTCCCGCACATACAATTACATTCCTGCTCCCATCAAGCTATCAGGTGATAATGGCCGCCTCACTTTCGGTGGCGTTGGGTATTTTCCTTAGTCTTAAAAAATAATGCATTTACAATATTGCCGGAGAAATTAGCTGTTATTTTAGCTTTTCTCCGGCTTTTTATTTTTACTTACTTAATTATTTATTTTAATTGACAACACAAGTTTAACATGCTATTATATATAAAGTTAGTTGCTTCTAACCAAAGGGCAACTATTTTTAAAACAGTTAAGTTAGTTTAGACTAACTCATGCTTGTAGAACTTATATAGTATTAAGCGGAAATTTACGGCTTAGCTTCGGAGGTTGTTATGCTGGAAAAATATTTAATAGAGCACTGCGCTCCTACTTTGGCTTCCATAAAAACCGCAAGCATGTTCATATGCCCGTATGAATCTGAAGAAAATTTAATGGAGCAGATAAGGCACTGGAATGAACAACTTTGCATTAAGGGCATAGCTTTGATTCTTTTGAAGAAATGCAATTACTCCGCCCTAATTTACGTATGTAGGATGTCAAGCCTGCAGGCCGATTTAAAAAAGCCAGGTACTGCTCGCTTTTTAAAAAGCTGCGGTTATTTCAGCTGCGAAGCTGAAATAGCTATATCAGATTTAAAAAAGCGTCTCCTGAAAAGCGATGGCTTTCCCCATGAAATTGGAATTTTTTTGGGCTATCCATTAGGCGATGTTATAGGCTTTATAGTAAACGGCGGCAGAAACTGCAAATGCTGCGGATGCTGGAAAGTATACTGCAACGAGGCGGAGGCGCAAAAGTGCTTTAAAAAATATAAAAAATGCCGGGACATGTACTGCAGGCTATGGAGCAAAGGCAGAAGTGTTTTGCAGCTCACTGTAGCTGACTAACATATATTTTATAAATTTTCAGAAAGAGGTAATATCTATGAGCAAAATTGCAGTTGTATATTGGAGCGGCACCGGAAACACCGAAGCCATGGCCAACAAAGTGGCAGAGGGTGCTAAAAAGGGCGGCGCGGATGTGTCTATGTTCAATGCTTCTGAGTTTAATTCAGAGCTTATGGACAGCTTTGACGCCGTTGCTTTCGGCTGTCCGTCAATGGGCGCAGAGGAGCTTGAAGACAGCGAATTTGAGCCGATGTTCAGCGATTGCAAATCAAAACTTAACGGTAAGAAAATTGCCCTTTTTGGCTCTTACGGCTGGGGAGACGGCGAATGGATGCGCACATGGGAAAAGGACTGCGCCGACTGCGGAGCAAATCTTGCTTGTGAAAGCGTGATATGCAACGAAGCGCCCGACGATGATGTCCAGGAGGCATGCGTAGCTCTTGGCAAATCACTTGCATAAAAATAAAAAATGCGGCTGACGTTAATGTATATCTGGAAAAACAATAATAAGCAGTATATAATGATTATATTCATAGTATACGGTGATGTATTATTTTTTCAGCTTACACAAATCGCAGCCGATTTTTTATTGGGGGTGATGCTTTTGCAGCCAGTTCTATGGGCCGCGGGCGGTACAGGATTTACTTTTATTATGACCGCCTTAGGCGCAGCTATGGTATTCTTTTTCAGGAAATCTATAAGTTCTTCTGTTCAGCGCGTATTTTTGGGCTTTGCTGCTGGAGTGATGATTGCCGCTTCGGTTTGGAGCCTTCTTATTCCAGCTATTGAAGAGGCGGAATCAAGCGGGAAAATAGGCTGGATTCCAGCAGCAGGTGGATTTTTGCTGGGAATTGTATTTTTGCTCCTTTTAGATATAATACTACCTCATATTCACCCAGGTGCGAGCAAGCCGGAAGGAGTTCATTCGTCGTTTAAAAGGACTACATTGCTTATTTTAGCAGTGACGCTTCACAACATACCTGAAGGTATGGCCGTGGGACTTTCTTTCGCTTTGGCAGGTCAGCACGGCGGAGACCCTGCCGCATTTTCCGCGGCCTGTGCTCTTGCGCTTGGTATGGGAATACAGAATTTTCCAGAAGGCGCTGCAGTTTCTCTTCCGCTCCGGCAGGAAGGACTTTCGGCGGGAAAGTCTTTCCTATACGGCAGCCTATCCGGTCTTGTAGAATTTATTTTCGGCGTATTAGTAGTGCTTATTGCCGGTTCTATTCAACCGCTTATGCCATGGATGCTCGCATTTGCGGCAGGGGCCATGATGTATGTAGTTGTTGAAGAACTTATTCCTGAAGCGCATCTCGGCGAGCATTCAAACATTGGCACATTAAGCGTAATGGGCGGATTTATGATTATGATGATTCTTGATGTCGCCCTTGGGTAAATCGCTTAAACCCTTTTAAATATTGTCATTCATGCTAAGTATCCAAAATGTTTGTTTAATTAATCTATCTCTAAAAGCACTGTCTATTTTCCGACGTAGTACTTCATATGCTGATGCCTTTTTAATGCAGTAAATATCTACGTATTTCCGCCTTGTCTGGCATTTGGTGTGGTAGTGATAATGTCTAAAGAATTTTATTGCAGCATTTAAATAAAAAATATAGAAAAAGCGTTCTTATTGTGGACATCACTCATTTCTAAAACAGTATCCTTAATAATATAGTTTTAATAGACAATGTGTATGTTTAGATTAGCTGCTGTGTATCTCTGCCTTTTTATCTTACTTTGATATTACTATGTTTCTTTTATCTCTTTACATCTTTATTGTTTATATTTAGCTCTTAAGTTTTTTATTCATTTCTCAGCACTAATACGGATTATACTAAAATAAAATCCGTCACTAAACTGACAGCCTATACGCATCCTAACGTTTCTGCTGCCGACTTTAGGCATCAAATTTGTACGCGGTTTATCATAGCGTCTCTGCCTTTACCATCTGTATATTGGTAAACAACGTTGTCACCTCTCCCAATGTTTTTAGCTATATGTTTCCATTCAAAAAGGTATATAAAGACTTTTATATCCATCGCCATACAGTCTATTTGTTATCATAAGCGCAAATAAAAAAGCAGCGGAATATCCGCTGCTTTTTTGCTTAATTATTCAATTGTAATAGAATGACTCTCGGGTAGCTTTTTCATTTCTTTCTTAGGAATCGAAAGCTTTAGAATTCCATCTTCAAACTTGGCTGAAACATCTTTTTCTTTTACATCGTCACCGACATAAAAGCTTCTGCTGCATTGTCCTGCGTAGCGCTCTCTGCGAATATAGCGGCCTTTTTTATCCTTTTCGTCCTTGCTTAGACCTTTTGCAGCACTTATGGTAAGATATCCATTTTCCACCTGAGCCTTTATTTCATCTTTCTTAAAGCCCGGCATGTCTATATCTAACTCATAAGTATCATCTGTCTCACGTACATCCGTCTTCATCAGATTTTTGCCATGCCTGCCATATAGCGGGTTGCGACGTCCAAACGACGGCATCATTTCAAAAGCATCATCAAACATTTCATCAAATAAATTTTCTCCAAAAATACTCGGCAACATAATTCATTCCTCCAATCACTTATGCAATTATTTTCTGCAACTGTGGGAAGTATTTCTCGCGGTGGCAGTTTTCGTTGCCTTTTTTAGTTTTTATCTGTACCTCTCTGGGTCTTTAGCCCTCTTTTTCGGTACAATTTTATTATAACTCAAAAATTAGCACTGTCAATGGTAGAGTGCTAATTTTAACAAAAGCATAACAAACATAACACTTTCTTAACATTTTGTCTTTTTGCTTAATTTAAGCCATTTTAAAAGTATAATTAAAAATATTTTTTAAAATCTTCTATTCTCTTGGAATTGTCAGTTGACACTTACTTAATCATAACAATTTTAACACTATCTTTTGTCTGTAAAGATAACATAGTATAGTAGGCAAGAACGGCCATTTTAAAAGTTTTCTAAGAGCTTTTTTCTTTAAATAAAATTTTGTTTAAATTTTATTTCTGCACTCAGGAAAATTGTTTAACCACTATTTCAAGGCAAAAATAAAAAATCCCCTGTGATAGCAGGGAATTTTTTATTAAACTAATATTTTCACAGATACAGTATAATAAATCGTTTTGGGCAATATCCAGAAGTCTGCAATAACTTTAATGTCTCTTACTTGCCTGCAAAGACATACACTTTAATTACAAGCATAAATGATTTCTAAATCTTCTTTTATCGCAAGCAAGCTATAAACTTATTCGCTCTTTGAAAGTACATTTCTCAAATAATCCGCAACATGCCTGCCTATATAGCGGAATCCTTCGTCAGTGTAATGGCAATAGTCTTTATACCATGATGCATCTTTGTCTTCCATAAGGCTAAATAAATCGTCTATCTCGCCGCCGAGCTTCAGCACCAAATCGGATGCGGCTTTATTGTACTTCATAATCTCCTCTGTCGTGCGAGGATTCATTATGTCGCCTCCCGCAGGATTCATGGGAGTTGTTGTGGCAAAAATTATCTTAGCGTTTTTAAACTCCCGCCTGAGTATTTTTTGTACACGGCCGATTGCATATTCATACTGCTCTAAGGAATTAAGCGGCTCGTCATCATACCTGAAATGCGCTGTATCCCACTGACCGCTGTTCCAATATACCACCTCTACCTTGTCGGGCTCCGGCACTAAATTTACATATGAAGATATCGATGCAATTATATACTGTGCAAACCTGCAGTTATCTTCCGGATAATATACATCAGCAATGTCGCTGAGCAAATCCTTTACCGTCGCGCAGTATCCCTGCCTTATAGAATCGCCAATAAGCAGCACCGGCTTTTTGTCATCGCGCGATACAATATTTTCTGCTCTTGGAGCGCCTTCCTCATCATAGTACGTTTTCAATTTTTTACTCCCCCTATTTAACCCACACATTTTCCAAATAATAGATAAATTTAAGAGTATTATATATTCTCGTTCTTGAGCGTGTCAATAGGATTGTCTCTTTTAATTTTTCGCATAGAGTATACCATAGAAGCGCCTACCACGACAAATACGCTTATTATTGCTATGAGAATTTGCAGCCACGGCAATGTAAAGTTTGCCATATATGTGTCCTGTACTACTAAATAAATCAGTAAAGTTATAGCGACGGCAAACGGCAGGCCGAATATCAGCGCTCTGGTGCCATAAAGTAAACATTCGTAATTCATCATTCGATTCATACCCTTGCGCGTCATGCCAACTGAGCGCAACATGGCAAAATCACGGCGTCTCAGCGACACGTTCGTTGAAATTGTATTAAACACATTTGCAGCAGCTATCAGCGATATAAGCACTATAAATCCGTATGAAAATACATTTACTATTACTATAAAATTGCGTTCGTTTTCTTCTTGGCTATTTACATCGTCAAAGCAGTCGTCATCATACCGCAATCCGTAATCTTTCGCTATATTCTTTACACTGCTTATGAGCGTTTCGCTGTCATCGGTTGTCATATACACTTTGCCAATCGTATACTCATATGCGGGCGACAAGGCACTCATAGGATATATAAGCTCTAAATCACTGGTATCTTCCACTCCGAACGGCGCTTCCGATATTTTGTCGCCTATATCTATTCTTTCCATGGATGCTGGCACCATCATGGCATTTGCAAGCATTTCATCGGTGATTTTATATTCGCCCCTTTCACCTATTTCTATCTCATCCTCAGATACATAGTAATGCATCAGACGGTTGCTTTCTTTATCTATACCTATACTCGCCCAAACATAGCCGTCTATTTCTGTGTTATCATATATCGCCATTAAGCTGCTGGCGTTCGCATTTAAATAATTATAGTTGCGGCTGACCCTGTTAGTTTCACCCGTTTCAGCGTCGTAATCATAATCATTACTTACCTGTGAATTTAAAACAATCGCCGGCGGGTTGTCGGTGTTAAGATAAATATTTGGGTCAAGATTGTTTTTCTCTATAAGGCTTTTATATGATGCGTCGTCTATATAATATGCGTTGGCAAAGGTGTAATATTGTAGATTTTCCGAGCCATTTTCTTTTGCCCTTTCTTTCATAATAGCGTTGTATTCAATGCTTCTGTCCTCTTCTGGTATAAATAAAGTGTGCCATGTGTATCTGCTGAAAGCGGCACTGGTAACTCCATCGGCGTTCTGAATTTCTGCAAGCATGCTGTTTGCCGACTCACTCGACCAAAAATCCTGGTCACGGGATGGGAAAGAATAAGAAACATCATAGTTTTTTACTTGTATTGTTGTCGACGTCATATCTGTCAGATACATGCAAAACGAGCTTGCCGAGACAAACAGTATAATGCTGAGTGCCAGCGAAACAACCGTCGCGCGGTACTTTTTGCGGCTGCGCTTAAAATATTTTTTTGCAAGCATTCCCTCTAGTCCGAAAAGCTTATATATGATTTTGGATGTTTTTACTTTACGTCCATTTATCTTTATATCCTGACTTTGCCTTATGGCATCGATAGCCGTTACTTTAGTCGCTCGCCGGCATGGAATCCATGCTGATATAGACACCGTCGCCGCTGCGATAATCGCCGCCAAAAGCACCGACAGCCACGATATGTGCAAGTCTACGCTGTATGGTGAAGATATGATGCTGCTGAATTTGTCGCCTATGCATAAAAACGTTATCCACATGCCGACTATTCCGACGATAATTCCTATGGGTATTCCCACTATGGATACGACCGCTGCCTCAAAACGCATGGAGCGCTTTATCTGACGCTTGGTTGCTCCAATCGACGACAAAAGTCCAAACTGACGCGTACGCTCAGATACCGAAATGGAAAATGCGCTGTATATAAGTGCCACCGAGCCGAGCAGTATAAGGAATATGAATATTCCGCCGAGCGAGTAAATTACCGTTGAGAAATTGCTGAATTGGAATACGCCGTTAAGCGACAGCAAATCCCAGTTTACCTGCATGCTGTACTCGCCAAGATTATGCTCATTAACATATTCCTGTAAAATTGACGATGACACTTTATTAAACTTAGCATAGACGGAAAACGTCCCGTCCTGAGCACCGCTGCTCTGCAAAGTAAGTGCAGTGTATCCGGGTGCGCTGTACGGCTCAAAGTTTGGGCGTTCATATGTGCCTACTACCGTATACGCCCGCTTCTGGCGCGCCGTAAACTCTTCCTTTCCTCCATCTTCTACCGTGACAAACGGATTGTTTTGACTCATCGTGTGCCCGTCCTCTGTACGGTCGCCTATTTCAAGAATAATAACGTCTCCAACTGTGTAGCTTTCTCCGCCGAAATTATAATAATGCTCAGGCAAAATTATCTCAGCGTCGTTTTGCGGCAGCCTGCCGGAGGTAAGATGCACCGGCATTGAGCTGAACATTCCCTCATCTGCAGCACCGACATAAAAATACGGCTTATTTTCATTGTCATTTTTTGCCGGTGCATAGCCTATATACTGCATTGTTGACATTTGGTCTGTATTCTCATCCTGCGCCAGTTCCTCAACTAAAGCGTATGGTATGTCGTCTACCGATATATGATAGTCCCCGTCGGTGTATATCGTAGTTCGCAGAAGAAAATCAATAAGGCTTGAGCAAAAGGTAGTAACCGCTGTAAACATGGCGGCGGACAGTATAACGCCTATAATTGTAACAATAGTCCTGGTGCGGTTGTGCTTCATTGTTTTTAAGGTGACTTTATTGAATATATTCATCTGTTAATCACCTCATCGCGGGTAATTCTGCCGTCCTCTATTGCAAGTATGCGGTTGGCCTGCAGAGCTATATTCTCGTCATGCGTTATTATTATAAGTGTTTGGTTGTATTTCTGATTTGAAAGCTTTAAAAGCTCTACTATTTCCTGACTATTTTTTGAATCAAGATTTCCTGTCGGCTCGTCGGCCAGCACCACCGCCGGAGCATTCATTAACGCTCGGCCTATTGAAACACGCTGCTGCTGTCCGCCGGAGAGCTGGTTTGGCAGATGATTTTCTCTGCCCTTTAAATCCAGTGTATTAAGCAGCTCTTCAAGCCTTTCGTCATTTACCTTGCGGCCGTCCATGAGCACCGGCAAAGTTATATTCTCCGTAACGTTGAGCACGGGTATAAGATTGTAAAACTGATAAATAAGCCCGACTTCTCTGCGGCGGAAAATAGCAAGCTGCTCATCGTTTTGCGCATATACGTCCTGACCGTTCATATACACCTTTCCATCGGTGGGTTTATCTACGCCGCCCAATATGTGCAGAAGCGTCGATTTGCCGGAGCCAGACGGTCCTATTATTGAAATAAAGTCGCCCTTTTCCACAGAAAACGATACGCCGTCCAATGCATGCACGGCATTTTCTCCTTTTCCGTATATTTTGGTAAGGTTTTCCACTCTTAGTATTTCCATTGCTCCACTGCTCCTTTTCAGTTTATGAGCTTATTGTACAATATAAGTCTTACTTTCAGATGACTTTTATATTACAAAAACGTCATTTTATAATATTTGCTCAGATTTATTATAGCTTAAAGCCAGTTTAAATTAATCATTTCTATAGGCAAAGCCACTGTCGAAGCGGCAGCTTGCATAGAACCTGAAATGGCTGCCGGCGCGGCCAATTAAGTGTAACAGAATAATATCATCGAAACACTTCGCAGTCAGCCAATATAAGCAGCCGTTTCATTGTTTTCTCCTGTTGTACGTAAGCTTCCATTATAATGGGCAGTTGTGTGATTAACCATTGACTGCCGCCTTGTGTGCTCTTTTTATCAAAAGCCGCACTTACAGCACAAGGTCATCTTAACCTTTTCTGCTTATTTGCGGCAAAACAGGTTTTCCGCCAAAGCTTCAATCAAAACCAATAGTAAAGTAGTGGTTTACTCAGACCCCAGAGGAGTTAGTACTTGCTGACTCCTAAAAGGGGCACTGATAAATATCATCGCATGGCTCGCGCTGCAAATGGTAAATTAGTCATTTCTTCTCTCCTTAAGTTTCGTAGTAACTTGAGGCTTCTTACATTCCCTTTTATTAAACAAACTTATTTTGTGAGGAGAAACAAGTTCTTTTTTCTACTCATTACCTGATTTTCACTAATTTATTTTTTGCCAATGACTTTTTACCTGCTCCCAGTTTTAACAATGCTTTTCTCATTCTCAAAGCAGCAATAAATTATGCCCAGACCTTTTTAGTCCGGGCATAATTTCTCAAACCATCATAACTCTTTTGATAAGCATTAATCAAGCTGTATTTCTGCAAGCTCTTTAGGCGGAACTGCCTCGTCAGAATCCTGAACAGCTTTTTTTACGGCCTGCGCCGCTTTCATAACAGGAGCTATGGTTCCCGCGCCGGCAACGCAGCCGCCCGGACAACCCATTCCCTCTATCAGGCAGCCGTCCATTTTGCCTGCTTTCGCCATCATCAATATCTTGCGGCATTCCGAAAGGCCCTCTGCATGCTCAATATTAACCTCGGTGCCGGGATAATATTCGTTTATGCACTTCTCTATCGCTGAAGCGACCCCGCCGGCGACGGCGTACCCTCTGCCGGCACCCGTAGCGTCGTGCATGTCCTGCTCATTTTCATATTTGCTCATGTCTATGCCGCGGGCCTCAAATATAGCATCTAATTCTTCAAATGTTATTACAAAGTCAACGTCGCTTCTTACGCTGTGGCGCGATGCTTCAAGCTTTTTAGAGGCACACGGCCCTATAAATACAACCTTTGCATGGGGATGCTTTTGTTTTATAGTCCTCGCCGTTGCCACCATAGGCGTCAGCGCATTTGATATTTTATCTATCATTTCCGGAAAATAGTGCTTTGCGAGCACCGCCCAAGACGGGCAGCATGACGTCAGCAGGAACGGCAGCTTGCCGGTTGCAACCTCTTCAACATAATGACGCGCTTCCGTCGCAGCGCCCATATCAGCGCCAAGCGCCACCTCATAGACCTCTGAAAATCCCAGCTCTAAAAGCGCAGCCTTTACATTTTTCTGACTTACATTCGGGCCAAACTGCCCCGCTATTGCAGGAGCAACCTCCGCAACAATTTCTCCGCCCTCTTTCATGGCGCGGATAAGCTGGAATATCTGCGATTTATCGGCTATTGCACCAAACGGACAGTTTACCATGCACATTCCGCATGAAACGCATTTATCCGGGTTGATATATGCTCTGCCGGAGCTGTCGCTTTCAATGGCGTTTACACCGCACGCCTCTGCACACGGACGAATTTCATGCGCTATCGCGTCGTAAGGGCAAGCAGCCTTGCACCGGCCGCAGCGAATGCACTTTGACTGGTCTATATAAGAATGCCCGTCTACCATAGATATAGCATCTTTCGGGCACACCTCAATACACGGATGCGCCACACAGCCGCGGCAGTTGTTTGTCACCCTGTACTCGTTTGCGGTGCATGCGTCGCACGCCGACGGAATTACCTGCATAAGCGGCGGCTCGTAATATTTCTCCGATATATTGCTTTCGTCAAGGCCGGCCGTAACGTGCACCGGCTTGTCCTCCGGACGCAGGCTCATGCCCATGGCAAGTCGTACGCGCTCAGAACAAATCGCGCGCTCGCGCCATATGCTCTCGCGATACTGCGGCTCGTCGCCCGGCGTTATTTTATAAGGAATAGCCTCAATGTCGTCATTGAGATTTTCTGACTCATAGGCTACGCGCGCTACCTCAGTAAATACCTGCTTTCTCAAACGTTTAACAGCAGTGTCCAGTCCTCGAATCATCTGCATCTTCCTCCATACTTAAACTCTTTTTAGGATACGATAATCCTTGCCCTTTTTCAAGTATATTTTGCCAATTTACAGCTTTAAATAAATTTAGGTTTACAATATATATTTTATAAAAATTGCTGTAATAAGACTATACAGCATCTAAGTTCTTAAAGGCCGGCAAAATTATTATTCGCCAAAGCTGTACTTATCCAAAGCACACATTTCACTATAGATAAGGGTCATATGAAAAATGTCTTTTGAATTTTAATAAATTTACGGACTTGATTTATTTAGACCGCTGGAAAAGCTGCGTAATATACTTTCTGTTTTCCCTTTTTTATAATTATAAACATTATGAAAATCTATGGCGTAAAAACAGATTAAATAGTACCCTTATAAAAGCGAATGGTGAAAACGGCGCCGCCTGATTTATAATTCTCGGCTTTTATTGTTCCGTTTTGCTTTACAATAATCATCCGTGAGAGCGCAAGCCCTATTCCAACGCTCTGCTCAGATGAATTGGTACCCTTATAAAACCGCTCGAAAAGATGCGGAATATCATTTTTATCTATGCCGGGTCCAGTATCTCGAATTATTATTTCCGAATACAAACTATTCTCACGTGTAGTTACATATATAGTGCCCTGCTCCATATGCTCCATACAGTTTTTAAGTATATTTCCAACTGCTTCCGCCGTCCATGATAAATCGCCGATAAAGCTTCCGCTTATATCGGTCTCTATTGTCTGCTCCTTAAGCTCCATCGGTATTGCCAGCGGTTCCGCCGCCTTGTCTATCAGCGATTTAAGCGAAATTTTGTCATGTCTGAGGAATATGGTACCCGCATCCAGCTTTGCTATTTTCAGCAGCGACGATATAAGCCAATCTATGCGGTCAAGCTGACGCTGCATATCCCGCACCTGTGCTCTGCGCTGTTCTTCATCAAGCGCCGGATTAAGCAGCGCCGCCGCAATGAGGTTTACCGACGTCAGCGGCGTGCGCACCTGATGCGAAATATCGGCGATGGAATCGGCAAGGCGAGTCTTATCATCTTTCAGCATATCGGCCTGCTCTCTGAGCCTTACAAAAAGCTTAGTTATCTCTGACTGCAGCAGGCTCAGCTCTCCCTCATTATAATGAGATAAATCAATATTTTCCTTTCCATGCAATATGGCGTCTATTTCATTTGCGAGCGATGATATTCGCCGATAGCGAAGCGCCGCACCTATGCTCCAAGCAAGTGTGATAATCACAGTCAATGCAAGCACAAGATATCCCGCACGTTTGTCGATAATATATCCCGCTACAGTGCCGCCAACAATAATAATCGCTGATATTATAAGGCAAATTTTTATTTCCCGGTTTCGGAGCATGATGTCCCCCCATTTTGCTGCTGCGCAATATAATTAAAAAACAAATCAACGTAAAGCAAAAATGATTTGTTTAATCTTATATATTTATAAACTTAATAATGTAAGTCCGCAAAATTATATCCGCTTTTTCTCAAGATATAATCACTCGAAGTCTTATATAGGCCGTTGTACGGCATTATATCGGCGCAGCTCAAAGAATGTTTAATTTTCCCCTACATCGTTTTCTGTACGTCTCGTAAATTATCGATTACTGCTTATTCCAAATAATCGTCTGACTATTTTCATCAAATTTTTACTTGCAGCTTACTACAGTCAATATCATAAGTTAAAACTTTTTCGTAGCGCTTTCCATCAGCTCAGCCAATGATTCCCGTAGCAATTATATTGTTTTATGTAAACTTATTCAACTAAGACATCGACTATCAAGTATGCTTTGCAAAAGATTTTATCAATCGCCTACTTTGTAGCCAAGTCCTCGCACGGTTTTTATTATTTCCGGATTTTGCGGGTCGTCCTCTATCTTGTCTCTCAATCGTTTTATGTAAACAGTAAGGGTATTGTCATCTACAAAATCTCCGGATACATCCCAAATTTCCTCCAGCAGCCTTGTACGTGAAAACACGGCGCCGCGATTGCTAAGCAAGGCTAAAAACAAGCGATATTCCAACGCAGAAAGGCAAAGATCTGCTCCATTTTTATAAGCGGCGCCTTTCTCGGTATCAACACATATGTTTCCTATCTCAATTATTTTCTGTGATTTACCGGAGCGGCGAAGCACCGTGCGTATCCTGGATATAAGCTCGCGCGGACGAAACGGTTTTGAAATGTAGTCGTCGGCACCCATATCAAGCCCCGCAACGACGCTATGCTCATCATCGGACGCTGTTAGGAAAATAATGGGTATATCTCGTATCTGCTTTATGGCTGAACATACTACAAACCCGTTCCCATCTTTCAGCGATATGTCCATAAGCACTAAATCATATTCTGTACTCTCAAATTTCTTCAGTGCTTCCTTTTGACCATCCGCCGAATCAGCGTAGTATCCTTCCTGTTTTAAAAAGTCTATTAAAAATTTTACAATTGTCGAATCGTCTTCTACAACTAATATCTTCTGCATAAGCCGCCCCTTTTTAAGCTTTATAATTAAAAATTAACAAAAAATCCGGCCTTTGTCAATGCCGGTAATAAGAAAAATTTTGGCAATTTTATGTAAACCAAAGTGGTGCAATACACTATTGCACCACTTTACTAATTATATTAACAGATAATATGACTTAAATAAAGTTTTTAAAATCACATTATTGGATGTCTTGGCCTTTTAATTTTGCCTTAACAGTACATTTATTTCAAAATAAGCTGAATTCTCAAACTTAACGGGCCAATAGACTATAAAAGCCGGTCTATCTTATTTATATATTCACGCAAATGCTATAAAATCTTAGCTGTTTTATTATCTTCTATACTAATCGAAAACAATCACCGATTATATAATTAAAAGCTTTTGTATCGCAATTTATTCAGATACTATAAACCTTATATTCACTTGATTAGTCGGAACTTGCAGTCGATAGCGTACGCCTATCATTGCACACACTCACTATCATATATACCAGAACCGCAAGGACAATTATCAGGCTTATCCACTGAGATGTCGACAGGCCAAGCCAAATACCTCTTATGCTGTCTCCTCTGAAGCACTCGAATATATACCTTGCCGATGCATAGGTCATAAGATAAATAATAATAAGTCGGCCTCTTTGAATTCCTTTTATAAAGAAAAAGGCAAGCATAGCAAACAGCAAAAAATTAAAGCCCGATTCAATAAGCTGTATCGGCAGACGTGGCACGCCGTTTGCCGCAGTCGCAAGAGAATTTGTGTACGTTATGCCGTGCTCCCATTCAATACCGTAACAACATCCGCCTAAAAAGCAGCCTATACGTCCGAAAGCATGAAACAGCGGTATTGCCGGCGCGAACAAATCTGCATACTCGGCCACATCCATTTTTTTGATGCGAAGATATATGTAACCAGCTAATATTCCGCCAAGCAGACCACCGTAAAACACCTGACCGCCAAACGCCATAATCAGATACTGTACAAATTCCCAGAATCCGTCAAAATATGAATAGTGGGATATTACATTCACAATATATGGAATATTGGTAATCGCATAAAGCACATGCCCGCCGACGAGCACGCCTATGCAGGCAATAAGTCCGGTTATTACAGCATCCTCTTTCACAAGCGTTTTGCGGCGCTTCGGCATAAAATATACCCACGCAAATACCAAAAGCACACCTATAAGCGCGCATATACCATATGAAGATATTGTTTTTCCAAATATATTAATCGTTGGATACATAAGTCTTTTAACCTTTCAGAGCATTCCTAATATGTTTTACCATCAGATAAAACTATTTTTTCGTTATTAATAGGTAAATTATAAATATAAAGAAGCATTAATTCATTATATTATGCAAAAAGTGCATATGCTTTTGGCATATGCACTTTAACAGCTGTGTAAACTAAAGTCTCAATTAATATAATCCGTTCAATGCATCTTGCGCAGCGCATCCGGCCGAGCAAAGGCAAGCAGAGCATATAACGCCTATAACTGCGAAAGAAAGGCCTATTATACCAAGCACAAGACCAGCTATTGCAAGACCGCGTCCTGAAGAGCCTACCGGATTATCTTTCATGCCCTTTGCGCCAAATATAACGCCAAGAATTGCAAGTACTAATGTAAAATAAGTTACAACCGGAATAAATGAACCCACTATACCAAGTATGCCACAAACCAGAGCGGCAATTGACATACCCTTGCTCGGCTGTGAAGGCATCGGAGGCTGGTTCATCACAGGCGGCTGCATAAACGGAGGCTGCTGTGAAAATGGGTCGCCCTGCGGCGGAACATTATTCACATTCTGCTGCTGTGAAAAATTCTGATTTCCCTGCGGAGGAACTTCGTTCGTACCATTTGTGTTTGTGTTCATGTTGTTCATGTCATTGTTATCCATCTACATAACCTCTTTCATTCTGTTCAGCAAGACACTGACACATTTAGTTAATAAAATTATAATATTTTATACACAGTTTGTCAATAACTTGCACATATTTATCTTTATTAAAATTTATATTTATTCATTTTTTTCGCTGAACATTATTATTTTTATTTATTCCTCGGCTTTATATTGCTTTTTTCGACATATTTACGACATATTAAAATAATAATCGTGCTTTTTTGCATTCTATGCTGTTAATATGAATAAATCCCGCTTTGACATATTATGTGTATAAAATAACATCTCTATATTATATATCCAGCTATTCTGAATAATGCTTTTTTATATTTATTTTTATAAATATTATTGCTGATTTGTATTCTCCCCGCTTTTAAAGTTCAGCGTTACCTTAAATAAATCGCCGTCGATGTTTATTTCAAGCCGTCCCTTTTGTAGCTCGGTAAAGCTCTTTGCTATTGCAAGTCCAAGGCCGGACCCGTCGGTATTTCTCGACATATCTCCTCTTACAAAACGCTCTGTCAAATCGCTCGCGCGTACGTTATTTAGCTCGGCGGCAGCAATGTTTTTAATTTCTACTAAAACGCCGTCTTCCGTTTCCGTCATATCAACATATACTCGCGTGCCCTTAAGCGAATATTTGATGCAGTTGATAAACAGATTTTCAAAAATTCTGTAGGTTTTCTGGCTGTCCAGCGGCAAAATTGCCTTTTCCAGCAGATTAAGCCTTATTTCAAGCCCCGCTTCGTCGCTTTTCTCCTTTATCTCAAAATAAACCTGACGTATCAAGTTCGCCAAATCAATATTGGCAATGTTAAGCGACACGTTGCCGCTGTCCGCTTTGCTTATTTCAAATAAATCCTCTATAAGCGCCTTAAGCCTCATCGATTTTTTATCCAGCGTGTCTATATAGCTCCTGCGTTCTTCCTCTGTTATGTTCTCATCTTTCAGCAGGCCTATATAAGTTATTATCGCCGTCAGCGGAGTTTTAAGGTCGTGCGATACATTTGTTATAAGCTCTGTTCGCATGTTTCGGCTCTTTACTTCCTTTTCTACCGCCTTTTTAAATCCGTACTGCACCCGCTTTATCTCCGTTTTATAAGAATTAAACGGACCTAAGTCTTCCTCAATGCTCACGTCTAAATTCCCGTTCGCCATTTGTCCCGTAGCGTCAAGCATCTTTTTATATTTGTCTTTTATTCCGTCCATATATTTTCTGAGCAGTATAAATACAACCACACTGTACGGTATAGCTATAAGAATTCCCGCAACCCAGAAAAAGCATATAAACGATACTACCGCCAAATTAATCAACACGGCTATAAGCACGGCCTTGCTTGAGCTGTCTTTAAAATCAAAGCTTGAAATATAATTATAAAGCTGCAGAAATTTACGTTTGCAAAATGGGAATACTCTGTATATCCAGCTGTACTTCTTTATATATTGCCACGGTCCGTATACGAATATCTTCCTTAGCGATGACACGGCCGAATACCAGCCCATAAACAGCAGCGCCCAAAATCCAATATTAAATACATTGACGATAATCGCCGAGAATTTGTCGCCGATAAAGCCCTTAGCCATCTCGCTGTATTCACCGTTGCAGGTGCGCTCTATCACTCCCGTCATGCCGGACGACAAAATCGCTGCAATCAGTATAATTATTATTATGGCAAGCTCTGCCGGCATTCTTGAAAATTTAAATTCGCTTATATCCAGTTTCTTTATAAACGGCAGCAATATAGCGGCAACCGTTATCAGTGCAACTACCCCTATCGTCCAAATTTCATATTCCTCTGTCTTTATCGCTGTGGGGTAATATATATACAGCGCAGAAAACAAATTAGAATTAGATGGAATAGCATAAACTATCGTTATATCTTTTGGAGCCTTTACACTGTAAACATACTCGTTGCTTATACCGGCCGCCGAAGCCAACCTATTGTCAGCATGCATAGAGTACAAATCGGTGTCATAATCTTCACTTTCTTCTCCGCCGCCGTATTCAGTTACTGTAAGCCCTCCGGCAGCATTGAACTGCAGCATAATCACTAAAGCATATTTGCCGTTTTCTATATCTGACGTTTTATTGCTTATAAATTCACTAAGGCTTACGTTGCTCTCTGTATTTGATAATGTCTGAGAACCCTGCGAATTAAAAACCGCATAGTCAAACTGTCCCCTGCATTCTCCAAAATCCTGGTCCCACGAGTATATTACGCTGTTTATTCCCTCTCTTATATATTTTATATCTTCATATAGCGCACCGGCCGTTTCGGCCACTTCTTCGTCAAAAAACAGCTCAGATGGAACATATTGCTTATTGTCCGTAAGGTCACGCATTTCTTTATAAAGCACATAGCTACCCTTATACAGCTTTAGCAGCGAATCTTCGCTTAAAGCCGTAACGCTTTGCTCTGTATCGTTTACCGCTTCCGCCTCGTCGTAAAAGGCAGGGTAAAACAATACGGTAAAAATCGACGGCACGATTATCACCGCAGCTATAAGCAGTATGCCTATACCTTTAAGCTTTTTCAATTTTGTATCCAACGCCCCATACCACCTTTAAATATTTGGGATTTTTAGGGTCTATCTCTATTTTTTCTCGTATATTACGTATATGCACCATAATTGTATCGGTGTTTATAGCACGCTCATTCCAGACCCGTTCGTAAATTTCTTCCGCGCTGTAAACCCTGCCGGGATTTTTTATAAGCAGCAGTAAAATTTTAAATTCCATAGGCGTGAGTTTTACCGGCTCGCCGTCTACCAGCACCTCGACGGTATCCTCGTTTACCTCAAGCCCGCCGACAGTGTATGAGCGGCCCGCCCCGTCTGCCGACGTCGCGCTCCTGTACTTTGTATATCTGCGAAGCTGAGAGTTTACGCGCGCCATAAGCTCCATTGGAGTAAACGGCTTTGTTACATAATCGTCTGCCCCAATATTCAGCCCTGTTATTTTGTCAATATCTTCAGACTTTGCCGACAGCATTATTACCGGAAAATCATGCGTCTGCCTTAAATTCATCACCATTGTTATGCCGTCCATTTTAGGCATCATTATATCTACAATAGCCAAATGTATTTCATTCTCTTCTATTGCCTTAAGCCCCTGCTCGCCGTCTGCCGCTAAAACCACGTTATAGCCCTGATTATAAAGATACTTTTCTATTCCTTCGCGTATTTCCTTGTCGTCTTCAACAACTAATATATTATATTTGTCCATCTCAATTTTCCTTTTCCCTTTTAGTTTTTATTCGGCATTGCCAAGGCTAAGTTTTTTAATACGGACTGCCGTATTATCTCTATATTACGACTGCTTTGCCTTATACTCAATTTATGAAATGTGATATCCGTCTTCCGTCCGTCGTACCGGCGCAGATAAGGCCATAAACAGCACATCCTTGCAGCAATGCGCTTTTATTATATTATAAATATTATTGTCAGTCTATACGCTAAAGAGCAGGAATAATATAATCAATAAAACAGGCCGGCCCAAAATTTACAAGGCCGGCCCGCCGATGAGGGATAATGAGTTATTTTCATATTTTATTGAGCAAACAGCCGTAAAAAGCGTCACGCTGTGTGCCGCCTTGCCACGCCCATCTTAGCTTGATTTTCAAGTATCGCCGATAAATACCCTTCCTGCGCTTTTTGCGCCATCTTATTTACCGTATACATGTCGGCAGTTTCCCTTGCACCTCTGCTGTACCGTCCGTCCATCATATTATTGGCCGCAGTTATATACAGCTTATTTGCAAAATCACGCTCGTTTTCCGGCGTCATAAATCCGTTTTTGCCGTTTCTTACGACATCCTCTACCCCGCCGGCATTAACCGCCACAACCGGCATGGATGAAGCCATTGCCTCCAGCAGGACTATGCCCTGCGTCTCGCTCTTTGAGGCAAACAGGAAAATATCGCACGCACTGTAATATTTGTGCACCTCGCTGTTATTTATATTGCCCGCAAAATGCACGTTATCTGCTATGCCAAGATTATGTGCCATTGTCTCCAGCTCATTTCGGGCAGGTCCGTCGCCTATAAGAACATATTTGAAATCATCGCCAAATCTTTCTTTAAATACCCGCAGCGATTTTAATATAAACTCAATATTCTTTTCCTTCGACAGCCTCGTTACCGTGCAAAGCACCAAGCTTTTTCCACCCGAAAGCTTGCTGCGGAGCTCTATATTTTTTTCGCCGCAGTAAAATCTGTCCTCTATGCCCGTGGCAAGCCGAACCTGAGGCACCCCAGTTTTCAGCTCGTCGACTATTCTCTCAGTCAACAGAGATGGCGAAAATACAAGGTCACACTTTTTTATAAAGCCGCGCATATACGCCGTAAGCAGCTTCCTTTTGCTTAAAATATCTATTTTTTCCGCTGCTTTTCCGGCTATGCCGCTGCCCTTTTCGCCCAATTCCTCTATTTTGCGGTAAAGACTTATATAATGAAGATAATCTTCATACCTTGTATGGTACGTGTATACCACTGGTATTGAATACCTTGCCCCAAGCTCAACCGCTCTACTGCCTATCAGCATTGGGTGATGTGTGTGTATTATATCAGGATTTATTCGCTTAAGCTCTTTCTTTATAAGCGGGTCGGAGCTCTTCGGTATTACAAAGCCGCCGTCCAGCCGCTTTTTATAAGATGCATATCTTATGACATAACCGTCCTCTGTGTCATTGTCAACGCTCTTATCGCCGTATGACGGAGCAAAAATATACACTTCGTGCCCCTGACGTCTAAGCCCCATCGACAGCCGCTCAATCGACACCGGCACGCCCCCGGTATATGGCTTATAATTGTTTGTGAACATCGCAATTCTCATAAACTACGCCCCCGCCACTACAAAATCGCACCGAATATCGATTCTCCTGCAAAATATCCTATTGCTATGAAAACCGTATTCCATACTAAAATACCAAGCGTTGAACTTACCGTATACTTTAAAAAGCCCATTTTCATCGCACCCGCCGGTATTGACACCAGCGTACGTATCATTGGTATAAGCTTCGCTATGAATATTCCCCAAAAGCCCTTTGACTGCACAAAGTTTATATATTTGTCTATCGTATCTTTCTTCTTTGGAAACTTCTTATAAAACCAGTTTAAAAATACATGTCCGCCGGCCCGGCCTAAGCCATATAACGCCCAGCTGCCTAAAAGCCCCGCAAATACCGTAACAATTATCGCAACCAATATTCCTATTCGGCCCAGCGATGCCATAAGCCCCGAAAGCGGCAATATTACCCCTGCCGGAAATCCCGGTAAATTTAAATATTCTAAAAACACTACTGCAAATATAAATATAGCGCCATACTGCTGAAAATATCCAAGCAGCGTCTGTACGTCCATAGCTTAACCCTCATTCTTGCATCGATTACACATGCTTAATGTAAAATTAATAGATACAAAGCATTTAACCGCATATACAAGTCCCTGCTTTTGATTACAGCACTATGATACCATCATTATATAAAATTTACACATAAATAAATCGAAAGATTTTCTTAAGATTTTTTACTTTTATCATTATACCACGCCTATATTATGTTGTCAAAATATACTATAATTAGTTTTAAATAAAAATATTTTTAGTGAAAGTATTGATTAAATTTGTTGGGTAAGCTTTATTTTTTACATCTACAAAGCAACGAAAAATTAAAAAAGGCAATAGAAGTTAAAATCGGAATTTAAAGCTGAAACAAGATAAAATCATCACTTAGGACAAGCAGTTTGACAATTTTCTTCTATTTCGACATATTGCGCACATTTCCTATAATTATAATAAAAATCGACTTCTTAAATTACAATAAATTTTGCATAACAGGCTTATTTTAGCCTTGAAAATTAACCTATTATATGGTACTTTATTATATATAAGTAGATGCAGAAAGGAGCTTGCCGGAAAATGGCGGTCTTAGGCATCATTTTAGCACATAAACAAAGCGTAATTCTGCCGACTTTTCTTGTCAGGCGGCGAACATCACCAATTTATTAGGCATATCCTGCACGATTTAGTACGGGCGGGATATGCCTTTTGCATTTCTGCGGCACAACAAAATTTTATATGAAAGAAAGGAAGATAGGAAAATGAAAAGGTTTAAGCAAAAAAAGTGGACGGCACTGCTTCTCACCTTTGCTCTGCTGATGACATTGTTCCCCAGCATGGCGTTTGCCTCAAGGTCAATAGCAACGGCAGACACGTATTCAGATTGGAGCAGTAGTACTTCTCTGCCTTCGTCCAGCGGTTCATATAGGCTGACGGGCAACGTCACGGTGAGCAGTCAGACGATGATAACCAGCAGCAGTACAAAAGTTGTTCTTGATTTGAACGGTTATACCGTTACCTACAGCGCTTCATCTGGATATCTTTATTTCGTTAATTCAGGCTCGCTGACAATTGAGGACAGCAAAGGCGGCGGCAAAATAACAAACGATGGTACGACAGCCAGTTCACAGTCGCTTGTTTTTGTCAATGCAAACGGCAGCTTTACCATGACCGGCGGAATTTTAGAAAACGTTTCCAACAGGGGACAAGCTTTATACCTCAACGGTACAGGCTCCATGTCCGGCGGTGAAATCAGGCATACTGCCAGCAACGGTTATGCAGTTTTCGTAAATTCAAAGGGCACGTTCGATTTTTCAAACGGGCTTATTGAGAATACGGCAGGCAGCAGCGCAGTCTATGTAAATGGAATATACCGGCAGACCGGCGGCACCGTTTCTGCGGACGGCATAAGCGAGAGCTACGGCGCTGTCTATGCAAATGTGAGCGCCAAAGAGCTGACGGTTTCCGGCGGCACAATCGAGTCGGCGGGCACGGCGATTTATTCGATTGACTCAGACGTGGAAGTTAAAGTAACGAGCGGAACTATAACAGCCGGTACATACGCTTTCCAGACTAAAAAAGCGACGATAGGCGCGCAGGGCACCGACGGTCCCTCGGTTGAAGCCAACACGGCGTTGTTCTGCGGCAGACACAATCCTGAAAACACAGTCTTAAGCGGAAACTTTACCTCTCCAAAAACGGCGGAGCTTAAGGCTGGCGCCGACAGTGATGAAACAATAAAAGATGTGTTAACGGTAAACGGCGGAACATTCAGCGAAAACATCACTGGTCTTGCCGAGTGCGCCGGCGAAGGTCTTGAAGTAGTTACAAATCCCGACGGCACATTTACGGTAGATATAAAACGTCTGGACGCCATTTATGTTGACGGAGTTTCTGGCGATGATACAAACAGCGGCGCAGATGCCGAAAATGCGGTCAAAACGATAGATAAGGCCATGGGCTTAGTCTCTGCCGACGGTGTAATCTACATCTGTGGAAAGGTAACTATCAATTCTGAGACTTCTATAAGCGGCGTTACTATTAAAAGGGCCGACGGTTATCTGGATCAGCTCATTTCGGTTGATGGCAGCAATGCAAAACTTACCCTCACAAACGTCACTATTGACGGTAATAAAATTGCTAATACCAGTTCAACCGGATATTTAGTTTTTGTCAGCGGTGGTGCAACCTTGAATGTTGAAGAGGGAACGCAGCTCATCAACAACATGGCCACGGCCGTATATGTCAATGTAAGCAGCTTTATGAACATGAGCGGCGGCGCTATAAGCGGCAATACGACAAAAAGCACTGGCGGAGGCGGAATTGACAACTGCGGCACGACTGTTATTTCCGGCGGCGAGATTTCCTCGAACTCTGCCGGTACTAATTTCACGGGCGGCGGTATTCTTAACGAGAGAGGTACCGTAACATTAACTGGCACTGCTGAAATTAAAAATAACACTGCGACAAGTGGCGGTGGTGTTGCTATACTCGGTGGCGCAAAAACTATTTTAGACGGTGCCTCTATCAGTGGAAATCAGGCGATTGGCGGAAACGGCGGCGGTGTGTTACTTCAGGGCTGGACTAATTTTGACAATACTCCTGATGTCTTGGAAATGATAAGCGGCTCTATAACCGGAAATACTTCTGACGGCGCTGGCGCTGGAATTTTTGGTTATTATTACGACGGTGAAACGACTATCCTCATTTCAGGGGGAACTATTTCGGGTAACACCTCAACCGTTGAGGAGATTGGCCATGCTATTGCTTTATATGGTATAAACGGCAGCGAGGCTTATGCCAAGCTTGAACTGAGCGGCAGCCCGACCATTTCCGGCGACGTGTTCTTCTATAATGATTATCCGGATGGATACGTAATCAATGTAACTGGCGAGTTTAATCCTACAAATCCTGTTGCTATCAGCAGAAGCAACGATAAATTAAGCGTTATTGCCGTTGAATATGCTGATGGCGTTACACCTAAGGCCAGCGATTTTACATCAGATACAATTTTTGAAGCGCTGGTAATCGACGGCCAGACCATGAAGTGGGTAAAGGCGGGAATAATTTACTTCTACGCTGACGCAGATAAGGAAGAGGAATACAGAGACTTCCGTCAGGGTGTTGCAATGGGCACAAAGATTGACCCTGCAAATGTACCAGCGCCGACTAAAACCGGATACACGCTTGCGGGTTGGGTAAATGAAGATACAGAGGCGCTTTGGAATTTTGATACAGATACAGTTGAAAGCGCTTTAATATACCTAATAGCTTCTTGGAATTTAAACACCCCGACCGTTTCTGTAACGGCGGATGCACTTGAGGCACATGTTGGCTCTACTGTTACGCTGACGGCAAAGGCTTCGCACGAGCTTGACGGCGTCACCTATACTTATCAGTGGTACAAGGACGGCGAACTGCTCGACGGCGAGACAAACAGCACGCTGAGCGTTTCGGAAAGCGGCAGCTATACGGTAAAAGTAAGCGCGTCCGACGGTCAGATAGCTTCTGCAGAAGCAGAAAGCGCAGCATCTGAGATTACAATAACAGGGCATAGTTATGTTGATACTGTAACTCCTCCTACCTGCACAGAGCAGGGCTATACTACACACACTTGCTCTATTTGCCAAGACAGCTATGTTGACACATATGTCGACGCTACTGGTCACAGCTATGGCGAATGGGTAGAAACAAAGCCGGCCACCGAAACTGAAAAGGGCGAAAAGCAACGCACCTGCTCAGTTTGCGGCGACGTTGAGACGGCTGAAATTCCTGAACTTGGGCACACCCACAACTATGGAACAGAATGGAAATATAACGAAACAAGCCACTGGAACGAATGTGATTGCGGCGAAAAGGCAAATGAAGCATCTCATACCTATGAGTGGGTAATCGATAAGGAAGCTACAGCGACAGAGGCCGGCTCAAAGCATGAGAAATGCACAGTCTGCGGATATGCAAAAGCAGCAGTAGAAATTCCGGCAACTGGCACCGATAGTTCTTCTTCAAGCTCAAGCAGCACAACAAATCCGCAGACAGGCGACAGCGGCAGCTTAGGAATGTGTATTGCGCTTCTGCTTACCGGCATATGCGGCCTTGGCTGTACAGTTCTCTTTGAAAAAAAGCGTAGAGCTTAATAATAATTTAAAATAGCTTTCTCTTATTTTCCCACCATTGTTCAAAATTCGGATGTATTTTGAAAAACTACTGTTATCAAAGTCGAATTTTTGATATAATATGTATAGTTATTACATGGGCGGGATATTATGAAAGCATTAAAAATTATTATATCTCTTCTGCTTACGGCGCCGATTTTGTTTTTTAGCTGCACCGACGGTTATTTTGCAGATAAGGCAATAGACGCTGCAATATATCCGCGCATAAATGAAATGGCTGCCATTTGGGCCGATGCTCAGGCAGCGAACGCCGTTCCTGTTGCTGAGATGGAGCCTGAAGTAGAGGCGGAGCCGGAGTATTATCATTTGGATGTTGGCAGCAATCATGAAGAGTGGGATTCGCTGCTCACCAAAAACAATGAAGTTATCGGCTGGATAAGTATACCCGGGCTTATAGATGGATATCCGGTAGTGCTCAGAAACGACCCTGAGACCGGGAACGAATATTATCTGCACAGAAGCCTTAGCGGTTCATACAGCGCAAAGGGTACCATATTTATGGATTTTCGCTGCAGGGTTGAACCAGGATATATGACTCAGAATATGACGCTTTACGGCCACCATCAGAGAAACGGCGAGATGTTCGGCAATCTTCGAGAGCTGAAAAAAATCAGCGGTATAAAAAAATGGCCGATAATACAGTTCGACACCCTTTATGAAGAGGCAAATTATCTGATATTTTCGGTGTTTATAACAAATACTCTTGAAAAGCACGGCGAAATATTCGATTACAGAAATCCTAATTTTAATACACAGGAAGAATTTCTGGAATTTATAGAGCAATGCAGAAAACGCTCGTTTTATAACATGCCGGTGGACGTTCAAGCGGACGATACAATAATTACGCTGTCCACATGCTCTTATGAATATGACGAGTTTCGCCTTGTCGTAATGGGCCGCAAAGTACGAGCTGGTGAAGAATCCACAGTTCACGTAAGTGAAATTACAGAAAATCCAAATATTTTATACCCTGATGTATGGTACAGGTAAAAACTCAATAATATACCGGCGCTGCTTTTACAGCAGCGCCGGTTTTCATTTGACCTAATTTTATCGCTTCTTAATACGATAATCTATATCAGTCGGTATTAGTCAAGGCCAGCACTAAACCGGAGGTTGACGCCTATCTCGAAAGGGCCGCCGGCTTAGCCTCAAGGGGCGCTTAATTTATTATTGCATCACACGCTCTGCTGCCTGTAAACGGGTTCCGTTAGATACCGACAGTATGTGTGATGCACCACTGTCTGCCGCCCTGGATGCTTTTGCTTTGCAAAATCCGGCTTTCCAACGGAAAATCTTTCCGCTAAAGCCTTCTCTGCCTATTCCCCAGTAAAGCTGGGGTCGTTTAAGCAGTCAACATAAGCTATTGTCGATTACTGCTTAGATATTTTATCAGCGTCTACCCATCCGTAGACATTGCTAGTTGTGTCCGTGTGAATAATGTGATAGGGGTGCTTTGCACCTATGCTGATGTTTGTCACCTTAGCGGGGCCCGCCTTGGGTTTGCCGTTATCCTTGGTAGAATTTGAGCTTACATAGTGCGGTCCGCCTTTAAACTGTACAACATCGCCTATCTTTATTTCACCGACGTCCGGCTGGACGTTATTATTGTCGCCGTCTGTGCCGCCTCCGCCATGAGGTTGATTGTTCAAAGTTGCGGCAACGTCTGCTCTGAAAGCGTCCATGCTTTTCCCAAATTTAGGCCACCAATTGCCCACGTCTGAATGATTGCTGGCAATGCCGCGCGCATGACCCTCGCTGTGGTCTATTATTACCCCGTCGGCCTGTGGGTTAAGATTATACTGCCTGCACAGATATGCGCACAGCTCGACCGCCTCTTTATATACCTTGTCCAAATATCCGGCGTCGGTCAGGCCGTCTTCGCATATTTCAAAACCTATGTGGCTGTTATTCGCGCTTCCATTGTTGCCGCTTCCGCAGTGCCAGCCCCGCATGTCCCACGGCAAAACCTGATAGGTGGCTATACTGCCGTCCTTGAGCTTGCCGATAAAGGCATGCGGACATATCTCCTTGCCGTCGGGGCGTGGAGTATTCCAGTAATTTCCGTAGATGTTTTCGCCAAGCAATCCATCGTCCGGGCCGACATATCTTTTCAAATTGGGATTGTTTGCTCCCGTACTGTGCACCATTATTCCTTTAACGGTTATCTTTCTGCCGGCCTTGTAGCAGTCGTTATTTGTAAATATAAGCGTATGAAGGTTCATAGTAAGCCTCCTTTAAAGCAAAATTTTTTATTTTAACGTCAGCTTGCCGGATTTCAGCTCCTGCACCGCGGCTTCAATCAAATTGCTGACGCTGGTTTCGTCAATTTTAAACCCATGCTCTTTAAGAAAATCCATAACATATTGCTTCTTCTCTTCGCCGCGGCCGTCGCCGGTAAAAATCTGCTCGGCCGCTGCTACTGCAATGCGCGCCCATGAAATCATTGAGCATTGCTGAGATTCTGTTGTTTTGCTCTTAATCCATGGTATTAAAAAAGCGGTAATAATAACAGTAATAAGCATTATAACCGCATTTATTATCGGAGTAAGGTCAATTCCCTCCACTTTTGTCTGCCCCCTTTTAATGATAAAATATGCGGAATTTTTGCAGCAGTTAATCTGCCGTTTTTAAAATAGCTTAAAGGCCCGCAATGCCGCATAAATCCTGACGCGGATAAGCGATGCTTTCAAAACTTTACCCTTACGCCGTAAAAAATAATATTACAGTGCATCAGCCTTTTGGCTATATCAGAGATAGGCCTCGCCAAGGCGGCGCTGTATATTATGCAAGTCCGGTAATAAGGTTAGATTTGTAATTTAAAGCCATTTGCAGTTTGTCGGCAGTACAGGCCCTATAGGTATTGTATTCAGTACAATAATTATTGGTGATATAGTGACGGCAAAGACAATTAATCACAAGTCTGCGAAATAATCAGTTAAATAATGGGGTAAAACATATTATTATCGTTAAAAATGCTTGAAAAGCGGAGCTGAATGTGCTATAATCACACAGTAATACACACGCTGGATGATTATCTGTCGGGTCCGGTGAAAAACGGCGGCAGTTAATATGATTTCGGCGGCGGTAAAAAACCGAAAGGAGATTTAATTATGGCAATAGTATCAATGAAACAGCTTCTGGAAGCCGGCGTTCATTTCGGACACCAGACCAGAAGATGGAACCCGAAAATGGCGGAGTACATTTTCACAGAGCGCAACGGTATATACATTATCGATTTGCAGAAAACCGTTAAAAAGCTCGAAGAGGCTTACAAGTTCGCTTACGAGGTAGCAGAATCCGGACAGGACATCCTGTTTGTCGGCACTAAAAAGCAGGCGCAGGAGTCTATGAAGGAAGAGGCAGTAAAATGCGGTATGCCTTACGTAAATGCACGTTGGCTTGGCGGTATGCTCACCAACTTCCGCACAATTCGTCGCAGAATTGACAGGCTTTATCAGCTTCGCAAGATGGAGGAAGACGGCACGTTTGATCTGCTTCCGAAGAAAGAAATAATAAAGCTTAATCTTGAAATAGAAAAGCTTGAAAAGTTCCTTGGCGGAATTAAAGAAATGAAGAAGCTTCCAGGTGCCCTCTTTATAGTTGACCCACGCAAGGAGAAGATTGCCGTATCAGAAGCTAAAAAGCTCGGCATTCCGGTTATAGCTATAGTAGACACGAACTGCGACCCGGATGAAATAGACTATGTAATTCCCGGCAACGACGATGCAATACGCGCTGTTAAGCTTATTGCCGGCACAATAGCAACTGCTGTTATAGAGAGCCGTCAGGGCGAGGCTGGCGAAGTTCCTCAGGCAGAAAGCGATGAGGCGGCCGCCTATGCAGATGAAGCTGCTGAGAATACAGAAGCAGCTGATGATGCAAAGGCTGAAGAAGTTAAAGCTGCTGAATAATTTAGTATAAATAGAAAAATACCCGCTTAAGCAAAAGCGGGTATTTTAAAGAAAGACAGGAGGAAAGAATAATGGCATTTACAGCACAAGATGTTAAAGCGCTGCGCGAGAAAACAGGCGTAGGCATGATGGAATGCAAAAAAGCTCTGACCGAGACCGACGGCGATATGGAAAAGGCAGTTGAACTGCTCAGAGAAAGAGGACTCGCCGCTGCGGCTAAAAAGTCTGGAAGAATAGCTGCTGAAGGTATAGTAACGGCTTACACAAACGAAGCCGGAAACGTAGGCGTAGTTATAGAAGTAAACTCTGAAACGGACTTTGTCGCTAAGAATGAAGAGTTTAAGAAGTTTGTTGCGGTTGTGGCAAAGGTTGTTGCAGACAACAATCCGGCCGATGTAGACGCACTTCTTGAAATGAAGCCGGAAGGCTCGTCCGACACAGTCGCCGACATGGTAAGAGAGAAAATACTTGTTATTGGCGAGAATATAAAAATTCGCCGCTTTGCACGTTACGAGGGCAAAGTAGTTACTTATGTACACGGTGACGGCAGAATAGGCGTAATGGTTAATATGGACGCATCTGACGACGTAGCTAAGACAGACGCTTATAAGTCGGCTGCTAAGGATGTAGCTATGCAGGTTGCTGCTGCTTTCCCGCTTTATTTGAAGGAAGAAGATATTCCTGCAGACGTACTTGAAAAGGAAAAGTTTATCCTTAAGGAGCAGGTTATAAACGAAGGCAAGCCTGAAAACATTGCCGAAAAGATAGTTATGGGTAAATTAAAAAAGTACATGCAGGATGTATGCCTTATGGATCAGGTATATATTAAGGACAGCAGTCTCAGCGTTACAAAGTTCCTTGAAGCTGCTTCAAAGGAAGCCGGCGGCGATATTGGCGTTAAGGCTTTTGTAAGATTTGAGCGCGGCGAGGGCCTTGAAAAAAGAGAAGATAACTTTGCTGATGAAGTAGCAGGAATGATAAAATAATTTTTCTAATCGTTAAGAATATACTTTAGTTTGAAACAGGTTTGTCTTAAATGGCAAACCTGTTTCTATATTTTTTCTGCGAAAATTGCTCTACCCAAAAAACTAGTAATACTATTCGTTGCGTTTAAAAACAATAAACAGCTAAATTTTTCGCATGTATTAAAATATCGGCTATAGCTTACCACATTTTTCTTACTAATAGGAATTTGATAATAATGCCTTTTTATAAGCGTCATAGCTACGAATTTACCACTGACCATAGCTAAAACAAATAAAGCAGCGGAAGATACAATCCTCCGCTGTGTTTTTATTCAGTTATTCTAATTTCATCTTATAGCGTTAAGATACGGAGCCGGATCTATTGCAGTGCCATTCTCCCTTATCTCAAAATGAAGATGATTACCAGTGGAACGACCAGTATTTCCAACCTCTGCTATAATCTGTCCACAGCTTACCGTCTGTCCCTCTGTCACATTGATTGAACTGCAGTGAGCATAAAGAGTGCTTATGCCGTTGCCGTGGTCTATTACAAAGTGCAGCCCATAGTCGCTGCCAACGCTGTTTACGCTCTTTACTACGCCATCCGCTGCGGCAAATATTTTAGTGCCTTCTGGAGCAGCAAAGTCCCATCCCTTATGTTCTCTATCGTCGCCGTAATAAGAGCTTATATACATCCTATCTACTACTTCTATTGGATATGCCATATCGCCAAGCACTGATATTCCAGCAAGAGACCTGCTCTGCTCTTTCACAACTTCTTTCTTACCTACCGAAATCTGCTCGGAAACCGGCTGTGCAACCACCTGCGCGCTCACCTGGCTCCGGCTTACTTCCACACCGTCAACAAATACTATTTCCTCTGTTATAACCGATTTGCCGTCGGCGCCGTCCACTGTTACTTTCCTTGTTCCCGCCGCAAGACTGTCATCCTCTGTCTCCACCGTATCATACGCGATAGTCTGCTCGTAGCTCTCGCTCTTTATTACCTTTACGCTGTAAGGCAGCCTCGGTACCTCTACTATCACATTGCTGCCCTCCGCCGGAGTATCAGATATGCCAGCATTAAGCTCCATTATCCTTGAAACATCGCAAGACGACGTCTGCGCTATGCTGCTAAGCGTCTCACCGGCAGTGGTTATATATATCTCCTGCCTTGTTACAGGAGTATTCAGTATAGTTTTTATTTCCTCTGCGCTCTTGACATCGTCACAGCTGTAATATCCCGATACAATACTAACATTATTATTAAATGTTACATTTTCTGTACCGCCGGTTCTGTAAGAATCGAGTACAGAGTTTAATACTGTATTTACATCGTCCGCATTTGCAGACGCTGCTATAAAAGTATCGTCAATAAATAGTCCGTTAGCTTCTGTCAGCGCCGGAGTAAAAGTACTCAATATAATCTCGCTTATATTGTTCTTGTCCGCTACTTTCTCACTCGGAACCTTGACAAGTCTGAATGAAGCGTAAGTGTCCGCACTATTTCTTACTTCCTCATCCGCGATTTTTGTTTCTATTTGTACAAGCGCGTTATTGAAAACTGATTCATCTTCCACATATGCAACAACGCTGCCATTATATGTGACCTCTAATGCATAGCTGCTTGAGCTATATGCATATAAAGAGCCTGCTAAGACAGCTATGGCAAGAACCGGAGCTATATATGCAATGCTTCTCCTGCGAACGTCCTTGCTTTTAAAGCTGTACCCTGCAAGCTTTATAAAGTATATTACCTTTTTAAACCCTTTTTTAGAGCTATATTCATCCTTTTTTCCCGTTACATCAAGCACTTGCGATTTAAACGACGCAAAAGGCTTTTTTATTATTTTAGCCGCTGAGGCTATTAACGGTGCGGCCTTTCTGCCGCCTGCCAAAATACATTTTAAAAAGCTTTTATTTGTACGTTTAAAAGCGCTGGAATGCTGTGACTCGCTTCCTGCCGCTATTTTGTCTTTCCCCGGTAAGCGATACATACATCCAGCTCCTTTCATAAAAATAAAGGTTACAATAATGTTACCCACTGATACTATTATATCAAGTTGTAACAAAATTGCAACCTTTTTGTAACCGATTTGTCACTATATCTATTCAAAAGCAAATGTTTTGTGCAATATTCATAATTATTCTGGATATTTAAGGTCGTTAATATCCCAATTTTTCACAATGCTGTAATACTTGGCCGCTTCGTCCTTTGCCTTTTCAAGATTATGCTCTCGGTAATTCCCGCACTCCTTTTCAGTGGCGCCCGGAATTTCGCCGCTGTAATCAGCTATAAATTTTACCGTCTCCTTAACAAGCTCTATAACCTCGCTCTCGCTCATTTTGCTGACTATGAAATAAAAGCCCGTTCGGCAGCCCATGGGGCCAAAATATATTATTTTGTCTGTATACTCCGAATTGCGAACATATGTCGCAAAAAGATGCTCTATTGTGTGTATAGCATCATAGTCCATATAGTTGCCGCTGTTCGGAAGACGTGTGCGCAAATCATATGTCACTGTATCTCCGTCAGTACGTGATATGTATATTCCCGGCGTCAGCTTTGTATGGTCTATCTCAAAGCTCTTTATTCTCTTCATCTATGTCTCCCCTTTTTAATATGTTTCTCACAATTATAAAACGACGCGCCGCAATATGCAGCCATAAAATTATATCATTGCTCCGGCTCTGCCGCTATGCCTCGGTTAAAGGTAATATTTTCGGTTATGCTGCCGTCAAAGCTGCCGTCTTTATACTCAATAAACTTTAATATAAGATTTACAGCGTCGCTGACAGCTTTGTCAAACACCTCATAAAAATTATCATTATATGAGCCGCCCGCTTTATCAAACGGATTTTTCCAGCTCTCTTTTGATAAGTTCATGTAGTCCATCATTCCGTCGCTCTCCTCCCCCTCTATGAGCGACGAGAGGGCGGGCCCGGTATGCAGGATTTTCTCCAGCTTAAGCACAAGCCTCTTTTTTACTCCGTGGTCAATCATTGTTTTTGTATTGCGGTGCATGTCGTAAAAAGCCTGCTCTATTTTTTCTGTTTTAACATGCAGGTTGGGCAAAATCTTTTGCAGCGCGGCATTCAGCAACTCAGCCTGACGTTTTACAACATTTTTGTCCGGGCAAAGAAACGTATCTATATTTATCTCTGCAGGACGCAGTGATTTTGCTTCTTTAAGTATTATAACGTCTATATTATGCTCTATAAGATTATGTATATAGGAATGATTATATTTTATCTTTTCCTTTTCGGCATACTTCTCCTGCATTGCATATACATACGGGTGCGCCGTCCTGTCGAGCGCGTAGTGGCATAAAAATCCATATGCATATGATACCGCATCACTGTAATTATTTCGGCAAAGCTCAGCCATTGTGCGGATTAGCTTTTCAGGTCCGGATTTATGAAGTACAGAGCCTACCCGTCTTAAGCTCTTGCCAAGCTGATACGGCATTGCCCTGTGAAAGTACATAATATCAGGTCCCTGCGCACCCCACAGCACCATTTTTGCATCTGTATTTATCCCACGCTCCCTCAGCGCCTTTAGCACTGCCTCGGCGTGGATATAATGAGTCATTGCGGCCGGCAAAGTCTTACCTCCAAATAAAATATTACAGGACGTATATTTCCTTGAGTATATCTGTTATCTCGGCTAAAGAGGCGCATATCGCATCAGGATGATAATTTCCCTTTTTAACGTCTTCTTCACTGCTTTCACCCGTCAGCACAAGTATGGAATGTGCATCCGTTCCGTCAGCTATGGCTATGTCGGTATAAAGCCTGTCGCCTATAAAGGTTATCCTTTCCTCTTTAAAGCCGGTGCGCTGCTTGACATATTCCAAAGTATGCCGCGACGGCTTGCCGAAAAACTCCGGCATTACTCCGGTAGATTTTGCTATAAGCGCCGCCATAGAACCGCAGTCAGGTATAAATCCGCCGTCCGTCGGGCAGTTTAGGTCGGGGTTAACGCCGAGTATCGGCTTGCCGGCCCTGACTATGTCACAGGCAATGCACAGCTTTTCATATGTAAGCGTAGTGTCAAAGCCCAGCACTACCATATCGGCCTCGCGGCCGTCAATCACCTTTATTCCCGCAGCCTTAAAGTCGTCTACCAGATATTTCGTGCCCACGATATACACGCTTTTCCCTGCGTAGTTTTTTAGCATGTACTGAATTATTACCTGATTTGAAATGAGCATCTTATCAGGCGTTACACTAATATTCATATTGCTGAGCTTGTTTATATATGCCTCTGCGTTTTTTGATGAATTATTGGTATAAAATACATAGGTTTTTCCGCAGCGCTCGACGGTGCTTAAAAACTCTTTAGTGAAATCAAACAGCCTGTCGCCTAAATATATAGTTCCATCCATATCAAGGACAAAACACTCTGTACCTTTTATTATATCATTTTTTGTCGGCAATTTGAACAACTCCCTCTAACTTCCAACTTTTTATTTACTGTCTATGTTATTTTCTATAAAAGCCATGCCGGCCATTTTGACAAAGCCTAAAATTTAATCTCAAATTAAAAGCGCATGCAAAAATACCGCATTTTATAAAATAAGATTAAAAAGGCTTGCCGGTGAAATCAGCCGGCTTAGTTAAGGCTCTATATGCGGCAAAAATCATCAGCAAGCCAAATTTTATAAATTTTTATCTGATATATTACACTCTTTTCAGCCGTAGGGCGGCTTGTATTTCTACATCAGAATTATAGCCCGAGTTCTCTTTTTATATCATCAACCCGGTCGAGACGCTCCCATGTAAATTCTTCACAGTCGCGGCCAAAGTGACCGTAGTTAGACGTCTTGCGGTATATCGGCCGACGCAAATCAAGATTTTTTATTATTGCTGCCGGACGTAAATCAAACAGCTTTTTCACCATATCGCTGAGCTTTTCATCGCTGACAGCGCCGGTACCGAATGTATCCACATTTACAGATACCGGGTTGGCAACGCCTATTGCATATGCAAGCTGTATTTCGCATCTCTCAGCCGCACCAGCCGCCACTATATTCTTCGCAATATGGCGCGCGGCATATGCTGCTGAGCGGTCGACCTTTGTCGGGTCCTTGCCGGAGAATGCACCGCCGCCATGCCTTGCATATCCGCCGTATGTATCTACTATTATCTTGCGGCCGGTAAGTCCAGTATCTCCCTTAGGGCCGCCGGTTACAAACCTACCGGTCGGATTTACAAATATTTTTGTATCCTTATCCATAAGCTCGCTCGGTATAATAGGATTTATTACATTCTCTATTATGTCGCGGCGTATTGTCTCCAGCGAAGCGTCCTCATCATGCTGCGCAGATACTACAACTGCCTCTATGCGCACAGGACGGCCGTCCTCATACTCTACCGTCACCTGCGTCTTGCCGTCGGGGCGCAGATATTTCAGCGTGCCGTCGCGGCGGACCGCCGTGAGCCGCTCTGCCAACCTATGCGAAAGATGTATCGGCAGCGGCATATATGCACCCGTCTCATTGCAGGCGTAACCGAACATCATGCCCTGGTCTCCGGCGCCGTTTTCAAAGTCAGAGCCTGTCTCGCCTTCCTTGGCCTCGAGAGATTTGTCAACACCCATTGCTATGTCCGGCGATTGCTCGTCTATGGCCGTTACCACCGCACAGCTATTGCCGTCAAATCCTATGTCTGAGCTGTCGTAGCCAATATCCAGCACCACTTTGCGCACTATTTTTGGTATGTCTACATAGCAGCTTGTCGATATTTCGCCCATTACGTTTATTATTCCCGTCGTGCAGAATGTTTCACAGGCCACGCGCGCCGTCGGGTCTTTTGAAAGTATATCGTCCAAAATTGCATCCGATATCTGGTCGCACACTTTGTCAGGATGCCCTTCAGTAACCGACTCTGATGTAAATAGCTTTCTCACTTGAATTCCTCCCATTATTTATTTTGTAATTTATTTACACACGGTTTGCAGAATATGGTTATGCAGCAATAAGCAAAGCAGATTTAATACAGCTCTCACAATCTTCCGGACTTTGCAGTTTTACTTTAATCCGCTTAAAATAAATTGTTTATCACAAAGCCGCTATAACAAAAATCAGCCCGCTTAAACAGCGGGCTTTAAGCTTACTTATCTCCCGGTTTAAACCGCAGGATGTAGCACCTTGCCATAAATGCAGGTTGCCGGACGTCACAGGGCCTGTTCCCTCAGTCACTCTTGATAAGATTATTTAATTTATAAATTGCTTTACTTATTTTTATATTATGTATTCCACTTAAATTATGTGTATAACACAAAGCAGATAATTTAACATCCATATACTTTGTATATGCTATTATAGCATTCATGCACAGCCATGTCAAACAGTTTTTGCCATATAATGCGCTATATTCCGCGTAGACCTTACAATGGCGTAATATATGGGATAAAAAGCTACTATAAGTATTCCAAACTTTATAAGATTAAACGGTACGCTTGCAAATATTACTATATTTACTACATTAGCAAAGTCTACCGCATTTCCCGCAAAGATATACAGATAAAGCGGCATTAATATAAAGTTTACAATGGCGCCGACAACCGCCATAAGCGGCACCGTTATTGCCGCCGATATGAAATATGGCTTTGCCTTTAAACCGTCTGATAAATTGCGCTTTTTTCCAAAAATGCGATAAAAAGACATAAAGAAAAATATGCACGCCACGCCCATAACTATATTAATAATTTGGCCCATGCCTAAGGAGTCCGACTTTATTATATCTGCAATATTTGTGATTAATACCACCAAAATTCCCGATACCGGTCCGCCGACAAGCGCCGTTATTATTGCCGGCACCAGCGCAAAGCCCAGCTTAAACGACGGCGGAAACAGCATGATTTCCGGTATTAAAAACTGGATTGCTATTGACAGCGCCGACATTACCGCAACCGTTGTGAGCCTGTAAACATTCATCTTTGATTTTGCTTTCATAATTTACCTCTTTTCCGCTGCCTTTAGAGGTACAAAAAAGGTCCTGTGATTATCACAGGACCTTTGACACCTATCTGCACTTTTGCATAGACGCCTCTTCTTTCATCCGGACTTTACCGTCGGCTCCGGAATCGCACCGGTATCATGCTTTACGCTCGCGGGCTTGTCGGAATATATCCGCATTACCGCCGGTGGGGACTTTCACCCCGCCCTGAAGACAGCTATTTACTTCCCTTTTATTATATTCCAGATATAACATTCTGTCAATATGACGCAAATATTTTTCTATGTAAAGCTAATATGCTTGACGCATCGTAAAAGATATACACATGCATGGAATTAACAAGCGCAGCTGATGCTTTTACATCTCTATCAGGTTTAACAGATGCAAAATCCGCACCAGAGTTTTACACATGTATATTTCAGCAGCTCATATGCGCAAATCCGCTTAATACTCGCTGGCAAAACCCATAAAGAAATATTTATTTGTTTTTGCCGGCGGTATAGTCGACATGCAGCAGCTCGTGCGTACGGCCTTCGAGTATGCCGTTATACAGCATTGTCATAAGTGGGTTGTCATCCGAGCTCTTCATATTGCACATCTTGTCGGCAGAGTAAAGGCCCTTGCCCCTCTTCTCCTTAACATCAGAAGTGCTTGAGAAAGGCTGACCAGCGCCGTTTATGCAGCCGCCGGGACACGCCATAACTTCGACAAAGTCAAAGTGCTCGCCCGCCTTAATGCGCTGTATGAGGTTATCGGCGTTCTTAAGTCCGCTTACTATGCCTATGCGAACGTCTCTTCCGCCGTATTTTATCGTCGTTTCCTTTACGCCGTCAAGGCCCCTTACGCCCTGATATGCTATAGACCTTATAGCCGTGCTCGACTTGTCGTCGGATATGCGGCGGAGCACCGCCTCGGTTACACCGCCCGTTACACCAAAGATAACGCCGGCGCCCGTCATCATGCCGAACGGCATGTCTACCGCTTCCGGCTCAAGCTCTCTGAACAGCACGCCTGACTCTTTTATCATGCGTATAAATTCCTGCGTCGTTATTACCGCGTCGACATTGGGCATGCCCTTTGTCTTAAACTCGTCGCGCGCCGCCTCAAACTTTTTCGCAGTACACGGCATTACCGCCACGTGGAAATGCTTTTGCGAATATGTCTTGGCGTTTTCCTTTATAACGGATGCAAACATCTGCATCGGCGAGCGTGATGTTGAAACAAACGGAAGCAGCTCTGGGTATTTTTTCTCACAGTACTGAACCCATGCCGGGCAGCAGGATGTAAACAGCGGCATATCGCTGTTGAGATTTTTGTCAAGCTTCTCTATAAGCTCCGCCGACTCCTCCATTACCGTAAGGTCGGCACCGGTGGAGGTATCATACACCTCGTCAAAGCCCATACGATGCAGCGCTGCAACAATCCGGCCGATATAGTTTTCGCCGTCTTTCATGCGCAGCTCTTTGCTCATCGCTACGCGAACCGCCGGAGCTATCTGCACGGATACACGCACGTTCTCATCATCCAACGCATCCCATACGCGGCGTATATCGTTTTTAACGACTATAGCGCCCGTCGGGCAGACCGCCGCACACTGGCCACAGCCAACGCAGGGTGATTCCGACAGCGGCTTGTCGAAAGCCGTGCTTATCGTCATTTTAGAGCCGCGGTGCGCAAAATCTATTGCGCCGACGTTCTGTATCTCGTTGCACATGCGGACGCAGTCGCCGCAGAGAATGCACTTGTGCGCGTCGCGGGTTATGCAAACTGATGAATTATCTATTTGCGGCTCGGCCGCTGTATTCGGGAAGCGTACGCCCTCTATATTAAAGCGCATGGCCAAATCCTGAAGCTTGCATTGGCCATTGTTGTCGCAGGTTGTACAGTCGCGGCAGTGATTGGCGAGCAGAAGCTCAAGTATATTCTTGCGGTATTTGCGCAGACGCTCGGTATTGGTTTTTATCTTCATACCGGCCTTTGGCGGAGTAGAGCAGGCAGCATCAAGGCCTCCCCATTCGTTTTCCACCATGCACATACGGCAGGCGCCGTATACCGATAAATCGGTATGATAGCAGAATGTGGGCATTTTTATGCCAACCTTGCGTATAAGCTCAAGCAGGTTTTTCTCGCCGTTTATTTCTACTGGTACTCCGTCTATTGTCATAAATTCCTTTTTTTCCATTAACTAATTCTCCTTTATCGCGTGGAAAGCGCACGATTCCAAGCATGCGCCGCATTTTATGCATTTAGACTGGTCAATTACAAACGGCTCTTTTATCTTGCCGCTTATTGCGCCGACAGGACATATGCGTGAGCACTTTGAGCAGCCCTTGCACAGTTCCGGCACAATCTCTATTCTCTTAAGCTTCTGGCAGTTGCCGGCCGGGCAGCGCTTGTCGTATATGTGCGCCTCGTACTCGTCTCTGAAGCTCTTTATGGTGCTGACGACCGGGAATGCCGCCGTCTTGCCCAATCCGCACAGTGCCGTCGCCGATATGGTGTCCGCCAGCTCAAGCAGCAAATCTATATCGCCGTCTTCGCCCTTGCCGTCGACTATGCGCTCGAGTATTTCAAGCATGCGCTTTGTACCCTCGCGGCACGGCACGCACTTGCCACAGGATTCATTCTGCGTAAAGTTCATGAAAAAGCGCGCGACCTCTACCATGCAGGTCTTGTCGTCCATTACCACAAGGCCGCCGGAGCCTATCATAGCGCCGGCCTTTTTGAGAGAGTCAAAGTCAAGCGGCAAGTCAAGATGCTCTTTAGTCAGACATCCGCCGGACGGGCCGCCTATCTGCACGGCCTTGAACTCTCCGCCGCCGCGCATGCCGCCACCGATGTCGAATATAACCTCGCGCAGAGTTGTGCCCATCGGCACCTCTATAAGTCCGGTGTTTTCTATATTTCCCGTAAGCGCAAAAGCTTTCGTGCCCGGGCTGTTTTCAGGTCCTATCGATTTATACCACGCCGCACCCTTATTAATTATGAGCGGGACGTTTGCATATGTTTCAACATTGTTGAGCACCGTAGGCATGTTAAAAAGTCCATGCTCAACAGTGCGCGGAGGCTTTACCCTCGGCATTCCGCGCTTGCCCTCTATAGATGCAGTAAGGGCGCTGCCTTCACCGCACACAAAAGCGCCGGCGCCGCGGTTTATATGCAGATTAAAGCTGAAGTCGGTGCCAAGTATATTGTCGCCCAGCAGGCCCAGTTCCTTAGCCTGGTCGATTGCCGTACGCAGCCTCGACACTGCCAGAGGATATTCTGCACGGACGTATATGTAACCCTCGCTTGCACCGCAGGCAAGGCCGGCTATCATCATGCCTTCCAGCATGCGATGCGGGTCGCCCTCCATAATACTGCGGTCCATAAATGCGCCGGGGTCGCCCTCGTCGCCGTTGCAGACTACATATTTCTGCTCTGCCGTCTGACGCTTCACCTGTGACCATTTGCGACCGGCCGGAAATCCGCCGCCGCCTCTGCCACGCAGATTGGATTCACTTATCTCGTTTATTATTTCGTCGGCGCTCATCTCAAACAGCGCTTTCTCAAACGCTTTATAGCCGCCCATGCCCAAATACTCGTTTATAGATGTGGAATCTATATGACCGCAGTGCTCTAAAACAAGGCGGGTCTGCTTTTTATAAAACGGGATATCATCCTGCTTTTTGCACACTTTGCCGCCTTTTTGGTAGGCAAGACGCTCAATATGCTCGCCGTTTATTATCGTTTTGTCTATTATATCCTCACAGTCGGAAAGCTGCACTTTTGTATACAGCCAGCCCTGCGGCTCTATTCTCACTAGCGGACCCATTTCGCAAAATCCATGGCAGCCGCTCTTTTTAACGCCCACGCTGTCGCCGTGAGGCTCCTTTTCAAGCTCTACAGAGCATTTTATGTTTCTTTCCTTTAAAAGCTCTGTGAGTCTGTCAAATATATCAAGCGAACCGCTCGACACACAGCCTGTGCCGGCGCAGACAAGTATCTTTTTTGTCTCATGCTTGAGGGAATCCGCATATATACTGCGGATTTTATCCAAGTCTTTCTGATTTTTAAGCTTCATACTACACCTCTTCCTTAAGCTCGCCTAAAAGCGCCGATACCTTGTCCGGCGACATTGCAGGATATACCTTGTCGTTGACGGTAATTACCGGAGCAAGTCCGCATGCGCCAAGGCATGATACCGTCTCCACCGTAAACGATAAATCGTCGGTGGTATGCTTCTTATCGGACAAATTAAGCTCGCTGCGCAGACGCTCGAGTATCGGTATCGATTTGCGCACATGGCATGCCGTGCCGTCGCAGACCTTTATTACAAACTTGCCCTTCGGCTCCAGCGAGAAATTCTCATAAAAGGTTGCTACGCTGTAAATCTGCGCCTCAGGTACGCCCAGCTTTAACGCAAGGTACGGAAACACCTCGCGCGGAAGATAACGGTAGTGCTCCTGAACACTTTGAAGTATTGCTATAATGTTTGTTTCACTACAGCCAAGCTCCTTAAGTATCCCGTCGACTACTCCATAGTCAAAGTTTTCGTTCATACTTACCTCCAAACAATTTGCCTTTATTCAAAACACAATTTCGGCGTCAGTGCAAAAGAACAAACTCCTGCAGGGCAGCAGAAATCATGTTGAAACCTTATTTATATAACCGTATAACACACCTTAGCTGCAAATACGGCCTGTTACAATCAGCTCTTTTAGCCGGTTGTTAATTTTATCTTTTTGCTTCTGCTTTTTTCATAAAGCGCTCTTTTTCTACTATAAAGCGCTCGTGCCGGCCCTTTCCGATTATTCCCGCATTGTCGTAAGCCGTAACGTTGAATACAAGCTTTCTGCCGTCGACATGGCAAAGCTCGCTTTCACATCTAACGCTTACTCCTATCGGAGTTGCAGATACATGCTCTATTTCAAGCGCCGTGCCTACGGTAGTGCTTCCCTCATCTATATAAGGCTTTACGCTTTCAGCAGCAGCTTCTTCCATAAGCGCTACCATTGCCGGAGTGGCAAAAACCTCCAGCTCACCGCTGCCCATTGTAAGCGCTGTATTATTTTCATCAACTACCGTCTCGCTGCTTCCTCTTATTCCTTCACGCAGCTCATTTGTCATAAATATTTCTCCTTATAAATCTTTAAAGTTATTTATCCTAACCATTGCTTGTCCTAACAATCAGTATCCAACGACTATACTGTTAAAGTCGTGATGACAACTAATGTGACAAGACTATAATATTGTCCTACATCCATCATTCATGCTCGGCCGGACAATTGCCATTTAGCTGCTCTTTCAACTGATTAGGCAAATTCGGCCGGCTATTTAAAATATACAAGCCGTATATTTTTCGTATGCCGGCACATTGCCTAAACATCGGCCGATAAGCATTAAATAACAAGTTTTATGACCTGCCGCTCTACTTCAATTATCAATCAACGCTCAAACATTAAAATGCTAATCCACGTCGCTGCCGCCCTGCTTTAAATGCTGAGACAGTACGACAAGAGAGGCCACCAGGTCCTCATTTTGTACAATTACGCCTTTGGGAGTATTAAGCTTAACAGCGGCAAAGTTCCATATGGCCTTTATGCCGCTTTTGACCATCATGTCGCAGACGCTTTGAGCCGCTGCGGATGGTACCGTTATAATGCCTATTTTTATATCCTGCTTGGAGCATATGCTGCCCATTTCCTCCATGGGCAGCACACGCTTTCCGTTTATATATGTCCCTATAATACTGTTATTGTTATCAAACGCCGTCACTATGTCCAGTCCGTACTGCGCAAAGCCTTCGTAGCACATGAGCGCATGACCCATATTGCCGGCACCTACCAAAATAGCCCTGTCTACATAGTCATATCTTAAATAACGCCCTATATCGTCCATCAGATACTCAACCACATATCCTACCTTGGGCCTGCCACCGCCGCTCACAAGCGCCAAGTCCTTGCGCACCTGAACGTCGTTGAGCCGCAGCTCTCTTGCTATTGAGGTCGCGGATATATTCTTTACATCCGCCGGCAGTGACTTGAGATAATTATAATATGTAGGCAGCCGCCTTAATGTCTGTGTAGATATTGGGTTTGCAGTGGACATATGCTATTCCCCTTTATTCTGCAGATATTCGTCAATAGCGGCAGCCGCATTTTTACCGGCGCCCATTGCAAGAATAACAGTCGCTGCGCCGGTAACGGCGTCGCCGCCGGCATATACGCCCTCTCTTGATGTAAGGCCGGTCTCTTCATCGGCTATTATACCGCCCCATTTCTGCGTCTCAAGGCCCTTTGTCGTGGATTTTATAAGCGGGTTTGGTGACGTTCCAAGCGCCATTATTACGCAGTCAGTGTCAATCTTAAAGTCACTGCCCTCTACCGGCACGGGGCGCCTGCGGCCTGATTCGTCCGGCTCGCCAAGCTCCATCTGGCGGCAGATAAGCCCGTTTACCCAGCCTTTATCGTCGCCTGTTATCTCCACAGGATTTGTCAGGAATTTAAACTCTATTCCCTCTTCCATGGCATGCTCGACCTCTTCACGACGCGCCGGAAGCTCTGCTTCAGTACGGCGGTACACTACCGTTACCTCCGCGCCAAGCCTGCGCGCACATCTTGCGGCATCCATCGCCACGTTGCCGCCGCCAACGACCGATACATGCTTGCTGTGCTGTACCGGCGTGCTGCCGTCCGGCTTATAGGCTTTCATAAGATTTATACGGGTCAAAAATTCATTTGCAGAATATACGCCCTTTAAATTTTCACCCTTTATATTCATAAATTTCGGCAGTCCGGCGCCGGAGCCTATGAATACCGCCTCAAACTTGTACTCATCAATCAGCTCGTCTATAGAGAATGTCTTGCCTACGACGACATTGGTTTCGATTTTAACGCCTATTTCCTTAAGCGTATCGATTTCCTTTTGCACAATAGACTTCGGCAGACGGAACTCCGGTATGCCGTATACCAGCACACCGCCGGCTAAGTGCAGCGCCTCAAACACCGTTACATCATAGCCCTTCTTGGCAAGGTCGCCGGCGCAAGTGAGTCCCGCAGGGCCTGAGCCTATAACAGCTACCCTGTGCCCGTTTTTCGCTGGAGCTTTAGCCTTTTCCGTGCTGTGAGCATTATGATAGTCAGCTACAAATCGCTCAAGACGGCCTATCGCCACCGGCTCGCCTTTTATGCCGCGGACGCATTTCTGCTCGCACTGCGTCTCCTGCGGGCATACCCTGCCGCAAACAGCCGGCAGCGAACTTGACTCGGATATTATTTCATACGCTTTTTCAAAATTGCCCTCTGCTACTTCCTTTATAAAGGCAGGAATATCAATATGTACAGGGCAGCCGCCTACGCATGGCTTATTTTTACAGTGAAGGCAGCGCTGAGCCTCGTCTATCGCCTGCTCCTCAGTATAACCCAATGCAACCTCTTTAAAGTTGCTGCGCCGTACATCAGGGCTTTGTGAGGGCATTTCATTTTTCTTTAAAGACATATTAGGCATTTTACTTTACCTCCGCTTTGAAAAGATTGCAGGTTTCTTCATATGCATGACGCTCAAAGTCCTTGTATGTCGCGCTGCGCGCCATAGCCTCATCAAAATCTATTTCATGTCCGTCAAACTCAGGACCGTCGACGCAGGCAAACTTAGTCTCGCCGCCGACCGTAAGACGGCATCCGCCGCACATTCCCGTGCCGTCAACCATTATCGGGTTCATGCTGGCTACCGTCTTTATGCCGTATTCCTTGGTAAGCGCGCATACAAACTTCATCATTATCAGCGGACCTATGGTTATGACTTCATCATATCTCTCTCCGCTTTCTATGAGCTTGCGCAGTGCATCGGTAACCAGGCCCTTGTCGCCCCATGTTCCGTCGTCGCTCATTCTGATGAATTTTGTGCTGTTTTTCTCAAACTCATCCTCTAAAATTACCAAATCCTTGCTTCTAAAGCCGGCTATGGCATGGACCTCGCAGCCCTGCTCATGCAGCTTTTTCGTAACCGGAAATGCGATGGCGCATCCAACGCCGCCTCCGACGACGGCAACTTTTTTAAGCCCTTCCGTTTTTGTAGCACGGCCGAGGGGACCGACAAAATCGTGAATATAATCGCCTTCGTTTAAATGATTAAGCTTTTCCGTTGTAGCACCGACTACCTGGAAAATTATCGTTACCGTACCCTTTTCCCTGTCATAATCGGCAATAGTGAGAGGGATGCGCTCGCCGTCCTCGTCAACGCGCAGTATGATAAACTGCCCAGGTTCGCCCTTTTTTGCTACCAGCGGAGCATCTACCACCATAAGCGTTACAGTAGGATTAAGCTCTCTCTTTTCAAGTATTTTATACATTATAATATCTCCCTTTTTAGTATAAAAAGCGTCTATATAACGCACTAAAGCGGCTGCCGCAAAATTATTACGCGGCAGCCGCTATGTATATCTCAAGCTTAGAAGTCAACCTCATCGTCGTAGTAGCAGCACTTAAGCAGCTTTTCCATTTCGGCCTGGCTCGGCTGACGCGGGTTGGAGCCCGTGCAGGCGTCGCCTATAGCGTTCTTGGCTATTTCCGGCAGTCTCTCAAGGAAGACATTCTCAGGCACAAAGCCGTTCTCTGTCGGATAGCTGTCAGCGCCGTAATTCTTTATACAGTGCGGTATGTTAAGCTTATCGTTCATGCCGCGCAGATAATTTATAAGCAGTCTGATTTTTTCTTCAACGCTGTTGCCGCCGAGCTTCATCTCATCGGCTATTGCAGCGTAACGCTTTGCAGCAGTTTCGTCCTTAGCGTTAAAGGCTATAACCTTCGGTAAGTACATAGCGTTAGCAGCGCCGTGAATTATATGTGCGCCGTAATCAGCAAAGGCAGCGCCCGTCTTATGCGCCATAGAGTGAACTATACCAAGCAAAGCGTTGGAGAAAGCCATACCGGCAAGGCACTGAGCATCGTGCATCGCAGCTCTCTTAGACATATCGCCATTGTAGGAATCTACAAGGTCGCTCTGTATCATTCTTATTGCAAATATTGCAAGCGGGTCTGTGTAATTGCAGTTTGCGGTTGATACATAAGCCTCAATAGCGTGAGTCATAGCGTCCATGCCTGTATGCGCAACAAGCTTCTGAGGCATTGTTTCTGCCAAATCAGGATCAACTATAGCAACGTCCGGTGTAATTTCAAAGTCAGCTATAGGATATTTTATACCCTTATTATAATCAGTGATTATTGAGAATGCCGTTACTTCTGTAGCCGTGCCTGATGTCGAAGGAATAGCACAGAAATGCGCCTTCCTACGAAGCTTTGGTATACCGAATACCTTGCACATCTCCTCAAATGTAATATCAGGATACTCATACTTTATCCACATTGCTTTTGCAGCGTCTATAGGAGAGCCGCCGCCCATAGCTACTATCCAGTCAGGCTGGAACTTGAGCATGGCCTCAGCGCCTTTCATAACCGTCTCCACTGAAGGATCCGACTCAATTCCGCTAAATACTTCTACTTCCATTCCGGCCTCTTTAAGGTACTGCTCTGCCCTGTCAAGAAAACCAAACTTCTGCATTGAGCTGCCGCCGACACATATCATAGCCTTTTTGCCTTCAAGTGACTTAAGCTGCTCTAACGCGCCTTTTCCGTGATACAAGTCTCTCGGTAAAGTAAATCTCGCCATACTTAATTCCTCCATTGCTCAAATTTTAAATTGTTTTAAACATTTTTGGTCTGCTTAGATTTTATCAAATTAATCGCAATATGTAAATATAATAATCGCATATCGATATACATTTATCGATACAAAACTATCGATAAATGTATGTTAATCGCACTATATATTTTTTCAAATTGAGCCTTTATCATCGCATTTTTCAGACTCGACATTTTTCATTATAAATTTATTTTCTTTTAATTTAATTTACATAATGTATTATATTTTACATAATTTTTATTTTTCTATTAAAAGCGCATCTGTTTCTATATAAAAAAAGCATATCGTTATTCCAATTTGATATGCTTTTAATTTCGTATTATAAAGATATATTTTTGACATAAGCAGCGCAAAGGAAAATAAGTGTTGTATGAAGCAAATTCGAATAAATTCTTACGTAAAAATATATAATCAAATGCAGCAAACATGATAATAAATTCCAAATAATGCACCGGCAGTACTATTTATGACTTACATTTCCCTGCTAAAAATCCAAATCAGCACCATTTGAGCAATCATAATTATTCGTAGTTCTCAAAAGCCACCTCATTTTTTGCCTCATAAAGCTTATCTATAAACTTTTTGTCCATAGATGTAAGCTTATATCCCGACGGATAAATTAAAACGTCCTTGCTGCGCCGATTTTCCGTTATACACCTTCGCTGCACCAAGTCATAGCGCCGCAAAATGTCATCTGGAATAGGCGATACCCACAAATATGTAGTGGGAACTTTTGTCAGCAGTTCAAACTGATTGCAGCGCTCATAAAGACATATTCGTTTATCGGTGCGATGATTTTCATAATTGCGGCCGTCACTCGCCGAAAGATACGGTACAATATTATCGCCGTGCATAATCTCTATAAAATCCGCAAGCTGCTCATATCTTATATCCGGCTGATTTGCGAGCTTATGCTCCTTTGAGAAAAGTATCAGGCTGTCAAACTCCCATATGGTCTCATGCCGCAAGTCCTTTTCGGACAAAAAGTCCAAAAAATACTTTTCATATTTTGTCTGATATCTTATAATGCCAATTCCGTACTGACCGCCGGCGATATTATTAATAGTCTGCACAGAATTTGTCTCCTGAACGTTTATATCTATGCCCTTGCTCATATCAAGTCCCAGCACAAAGTTAGCCATGCCGTACGCTACATATGTTCCTCTCGGAATTGAAACTTTCAGCGACTGAAGTTCCGCGCTGTTTGGCTTTGCAATGGAATCTATTTTTTCCAGCTGGGATACGATATTTCTGGCGTACACCAAAAACTCCTTACCCTGCATTGTCGGAATAACGCCCTTTGAGCTTCTTTCAAATATGTTAAAGCCAAGCGTATCTTCCATCTCTTTTATAGCCTTGCTCAAATTAGGCTGAGCCATGAAAAGATTCTCCGCCGCCTGCGAAATAGAACGGGTACGTTCTACCTCTATAGCATATTTGAAAAATAAAACATTCATTTAATATCCTCTATTCCAAATACAGTCTTTTGATATATCCGCATTAATGATAACATGTATCTTTCCATTTATCAAGGCATATAGCCTTGATGTATGTTCATACATTTATACAATTAAAAGAATTTCACTTATAAAATTTGTTCCACAAAAAATGGATATTTATTCTTATATCCGGTATATGTCCGTTCTATGCCGTCAAAATCCAACTGATACATTCTGAAAATTACCGGTATATTCTTTGGCTGCCACTGTTCTTTGTAAGAGTATCGATATGTCATACCAAGCTTTTTCATTACTGCACCGCTGCTTGGATTATTTATATCATGTGTTGCCGTGATAAACTGAAATCCTGCTTTAAAAAACCTTTCAACTACAGCAGAACACGCTTCAAATGCCATTCCCTGGTGCCAAAATTCCTTATTAAGCGCATACCCCAAGTCATTGCTGTCGCCTATATCATTTATATGAACATAGCCTATTACCCGCCCGTTTGTTTTCATTGTCACAGCATAGTTATATGCAATATCCATTTGATAGCAAGGAAATATTGCTTTGTTAAGATATTCATAAACCTCGTTTTTTGTTTTCATTGGAAACCAAGGCAGAAACTTATTAACCTCATTATCGCCGTAAAGCGCCTGCATATCTGTTATATCGCTGACAGAAAACTTTCTTAATATAAGCCTTTGCGTTTCAAGTGTAGGAGTATTTTCAATTAGCATATTATTTTACCTCTGCAAGCTATAAAACCCGAATTTTTGTTTTACATTTTCTAAAGATGATGTTTTACCAATATGAACAAAGCGGCAGACTTTACAGCCTGCCGCTATCTGCTTTATTTTAAATTAACCCTCTATAGCAGAAACAACGCCTGAACCAACTGTACGTCCGCCCTCACGGATAGCGAAACGAAGTCCAGTCTCTATAGCGATAGGTGTGATAAGCTCAACATCCATCTCTACGTTATCGCCAGGCATGCACATTTCTGTACCCTCCGGCAGAGTGATAACGCCGGTAACGTCAGTGGTACGGAAATAGAACTGCGGACGATAGTTGTTAAAGAACGGTGTATGACGTCCACCCTCGTCCTTAGTCAGAACATAAACCTGACCACGGAACTTTGTGTGAGGATTGATTGTGCCGGGCTTTGCGAGAACCTGGCCGCGCTCAATCTCATTGCGCTGTACGCCACGGAGCAGAGCACCTATGTTGTCGCCTGCCTCAGCGTAGTCAAGAATCTTGCGGAACATCTCTATACCTGTTACAACAACCTTCTTGCGCTCGTCTGTAAGACCTACTATCTCAACTTCCTCGCCGTTCTTAAGCTGGCCGCGCTCAACCCTACCAGTAGCAACAGTGCCGCGTCCGGTAATGGTGAATACGTCCTCAACAGGCATAAGGAAAGGCTGATCAGCCTTACGGTCAGGTGTCGGGATAAACTTGTCAACAGCGTCCATAAGCTCAAGTATGCATTTGTACTCCTCAGCATTCGGGTCGGTGCTTGTGCTCTCAAGAGCCTTAAGAGCAGAACCCTTTATTATTGGAATCTCGTCGCCCGGGAAGTCATACTCAGAAAGCATCTCACGGATTTCCATCTCAACAAGCTCAAGCAGCTCAGGATCGTCAACCTGGTCGCACTTGTTCATGAATACAACTATATAAGGAACGCCAACCTGACGAGCAAGCAGAATGTGCTCGCGAGTCTGAGGCATCGGGCCGTCAGCAGCCGATACAACCAGTATAGCACCGTCCATCTGTGCAGCACCAGTAATCATGTTCTTTACATAGTCAGCGTGGCCGGGGCAGTCAACGTGTGCATAGTGACGGTTGTCTGTCTCGTACTCAACGTGAGCTGAGTTTATTGTTATTCCTCTCTCTCTCTCTTCCGGAGCCTTGTCTATCTGGTCGTATGCCATGAACTCAGCGCCGTTCTTCATAGCCAATACCTTGGTTATTGCAGCGGTAAGAGTTGTCTTACCATGGTCAACGTGACCGATTGTACCAACATTTACGTGAGGTTTGTTTCTTTCAAAATGTGCCTTAGCCATTTAATGTATCCTCCTTTAGACAAATAAAGATATTTTTATTATAGCTTTTATTTATTAGCTATTGTATCAACTTATTTCAAAAATTGCAAGTATATTTAAGCAATTACTCGCCCTTTGATCTGGAACTTATTATCTGGTCTGCAACCGACTTCGGAACCTCCGCATAATGGCTCGGCTCCATTACATAGTTGCCGCGTCCCTGCGTCTTTGAACGAAGTGTAGTCGCATAACCAAACATTTCTGACAGCGGTACCTCCGCCGTTACCTGCGTGCCCGATGACAGCGCATCCATGCCCTGTATCATGCCGCGGCGTGAGTTAAGGTCGCCTATAACGTCGCCGGTGTACTCCTCAGGAGTTGTTACAACAACTTTCATTATCGGCTCAAGCAGTACCGGATCGCCCTTTCTCATAGCCTCTTTAAAAGCCATGGAACCGGCTATTTTAAAGGCCATCTCCGACGAGTCAACCTCGTGATAAGAACCATCGTACAGCGTAACCTTTACGTCGACTACGTTGTAGCCTGCAAGTACGCCAGACTGCATAGCGCCCTGAATACCAGCATCAACTGCCGGAATATATTCTTTCGGAATAGCGCCGCCGACGATTTTATTTATAAACTCATATCCCTTGCCCGGCTCGTTAGGCTCAACAAGTATTTTAACGTGACCGTACTGACCCTTACCACCAGACTGGCGTGCATACTTGTGGTCAACGTCTGCCGTCTTGCGCACAGTTTCCTTATAAGCAACCTGCGGCTTGCCGACATTAGCCTCAACCTTAAACTCGCGAAGCAGACGGTCTACTATAATTTCCAGATGAAGCTCACCCATACCAGCTATTATGGTCTGGCCCGTCTCTTCATCTGTATAGCACTTGAATGTCGGGTCTTCCTCGGCAAGCTTTGAAAGGGCTATACCCATCTTCTCCTGACCGGCCTTTGTCTTAGGCTCAATCGCCACGCGTATAACCGGCTCAGGGAATTCCATAGACTCAAGTATAACCGGAGATTTCGGATCGCATAATGTATCGCCCGTCGTAGTCTGCTTAAGTCCAACTGCCGCTGCTATATCACCGGCATAGCATTCCTCAAGGTCGCGCCTGTGATTAGCGTGCATCTGAAGTATGCGGCCCATTCTCTCGTTGTTATCCTTAGTGGCATTGTAAACGGTAGAACCTGCCTTTACAGAGCCTGAATATACACGGAAGAAGCAGAGCTTTCCAACAAACGGGTCGGCTGCTATCTTAAAAGCCAGAGCCGAGAACGGCTCGCTGTCGCTCGGATGACGCTCTAATTCCTCGCCGGTGTCAGGATTTACGCCCTTTATAGACGGAACATCTACCGGCGCCGGCATATAATCTACTATAGCATCAATGAGCTTCTGAACGCCCTTATTGCGGTATGATGTGCCGCAGGTAACCGGAACCATATGGTTGGCTATCGTTGCCTTGCGTATGCAGGATTTTATTTCATCTATAGTGAGCTCTTCGCCCTCAAGATATTTCTCAAGCAGAGCATCATCCTGCTCGGCAACCGACTCGAGCAGCTTCTGATGATATTCCTCAGCCTGCTCTTTCATGTCGTCGGGGATTTCTTCTACGCGTATGTCTTTTCCAAGGTCGTCGTAGTATACATACGCTTTCATTTCAACTAGGTCTATTATACCCTTAAAGGTATCTTCAGCTCCTATTGGCAGCTGTATAGGCACGGCGTTGCACTTAAGACGGTCATGCATCATATCTACAACGCGGTAGAAATCTGCACCCATTATGTCCATCTTGTTTATATACGCCATGCGCGGCACCATATATTTGTCCGCCTGACGCCACACCGTCTCCGACTGGGGTTCAACGCCGCCCTTTGCGCAGAATACGGTAACTGAACCGTCAAGTACGCGGAGCGATCTTTCAACCTCAACCGTGAAGTCCACGTGACCCGGAGTATCTATTATATTGATACGGTGGCCCTTCCAGAAGCATGTGGTAGCAGCAGAGGTTATTGTTATACCTCTTTCCTGCTCCTGCTCCATCCAGTCCATCGTTGCCGCACCCTCATGAGTTTCACCCATCTTATGCGTAACGCCCGTATAGAAAAGTATGCGCTCAGTCGTGGTCGTTTTTCCGGCGTCGATGTGGGCCATTATGCCAATATTTCTGGTCATTTCGAGGCTAACTTCCCTCGGCATAATTGTCCTCCTTCATAACTTCTAAAAATCAATAACTTACCAACGATAATGTGCAAACGCCCTGTTGGCTTCTGCCATCTTGTGCATGTCTTCACGCTTCTTAACTGCACCGCCGGTGCCGTTTATAGCGTCCATTATCTCGCCGGCAAGACGCTCTTTCATTGTTCTCTCAGAGCGTGTCCTGCTGTAATTTGTTATCCACCTAAGTCCTAATGTCTGACGTCTCTCGGGACGTACCTCCATAGGAACCTGATAGGTGGAACCGCCGACTCTGCGTGCTTTTACTTCGAGCTGCGGCATTACATTCTCCATTGCTTCCTCAAAAGCCTCAAGCGGTTCTTTACCAGTCTTTTCCTGGATTATTTCGAATGCGCCATAGACAATCTTCTGGGCTATGCCTCTTTTGCCGTCGTACATGACGTTGTTTATAAGACGTGTCACCAGCTTTGAATTGTATATTGGATCAGGCAAAACATCACGTTTTGAAATCTTACCTCTTCTTGGCACTTCGCTTCCCTCCTTCATAAATTCAATGATATCATAGGTACTCGAGCAATATCCCGTTTGTGCCGATACAGAGGCTTTTTATATAAACCACTGTATAAGCAAACAGTAGGAAAATCTCTTTAACTATTTGGTCTTTGGGCGCTTAGCACCATACTTGGAGCGGCCCTGCATCCTTCCGGATACTCCCTGTGCATCCAGCGTACCGCGGATTATGTGGTAACGTGTACCAGGCAAGTCCCTAACACGTCCGCCGCGTACTAAAACAACGCTGTGTTCCTGCAGATTGTGGCCTATTCCCGGTATATAAGCTGTTACCTCTATACCATTTGAAAGACGCACCCTGGCTACCTTTCTCATTGCAGAGTTAGGCTTTTTCGGAGTCATGGTCTTAACAACCGTGCACACACCGCGCTTCTGCGGCGAATTCTTATCGCTGTACTCGCGCTTCTGTGAGTTATAGCCTTTCTGCAGAGCCGGGGTCTTGTACTTTCTGACATTGACCTCTCTGCCCTTACGCACTAACTGATTAAAGGTCGGCATATTACACCTCCTCAAAAAAATATTTATGATAAACGGCAACCCGTTTTCACCTGAATTTTAGGCATACGCCCACACGATATTAATAATATACCCTAAAACCTTATTTTGTCAAGACATATATGCTTTTTATGCTTATATTATTGGTAAAAATTTAAATTTAAAATCAAATCTTTACTTTTTCATCAAATTATGCGGCAATGTTCTGCTGCTCAGTGGCATTATTGGCTTGTAACACAGCCGATCCTGTCCGGCGCCGATTAACTCCGCGCAATATCATTGTACTTTGGCCATAAAAAGCCAATAAGATAAAGCACTGACATATAACACAACTCACGATGCATAGCAGCAATTAGCACCGTGAGCTGTATTTATCAATATTTTATCCGTTTAATACCGCTTATTCAGCTACATAAGTTATTTGGTCTTCATCCAAAGCCGGATTAAACGGTTCTTCCTCTATAAGCGGCTCATCCTTATGGTCGTCATAGCACTTCATGCCGGTGCCGGCCGGAATAAGCTTGCCTATTATAACATTTTCCTTAAGTCCGAACAGAGAATCAACCTTGCCCTTTATAGCAGCATCGGTTAATACACGCGTAGTCTCCTGGAACGATGCCGCTGACAGGAATGACTCTGTCGCAAGCGACGCCTTTGTTATACCAAGCAGTGTCGGCTGATATGTTACAAGCTCAAGCTCTATGCCCTCGTCCTCCATACGCTGCTTTATTTTCGCGTTTTCTGCAATAACCTCTGTCCTGTCAACCAGCGAGCCCGGCAAAAATTCCGACGCACCCTGATTTTCTATTTTTACCTTGCGCATCATCTGGTGAATTATTACCTCAGTGTGCTTGTCGTTGATATCAACACCATGCAGGCGGTAAACGCTCTGCACCTGGGCAATAATGTAGTTCTGTACTGCCTCTGTGCCCTTTACTGCAAGTATATCCATCGGATTTATGGCGCCCTCTGTCAGTGAGTCACCCTTGCTTATCACATCGCCGTCGTTTACTATTATGCGATATCCATAAGGTATCGTATATTTCCTCTCATCGGCGTTTTCAGTGTCGGTCACCACTATCTCGCGGTTCTTCTTAACCTCCTGAATACGTACAGTACCATCTATCTCGCTTATAAAGGCCGCGCGCTTCGGCTTGCGTGCTTCAAACAGCTCTTGTATACGCGGAAGACCCTGTGTAATATCCTCCGCACTGGCTATACCACCCGTATGGAAAGTACGCATTGTGAGCTGTGTTCCCGGCTCGCCTATCGACTGTGCGGCTATTGTGCCGACCGCCTCGCCAACTACTACCGCCTCGCCTGTCGCAAGGTTCGCGCCATAGCACTTCTTGCACACGCCGTGATTAGTATGGCAGTTGAGTATTGAACGAATCTGTATTCTGTCTATGCCGGCGGCTCTTATCTTCTTGGCTATATCATCCGTTATCATCGTGTCGGTATCACATATAACCTCGCCTGTCGCCGGGTCTATGGCCGGGTCGGTAAGATATCTTCCAACCAGACGTTCCTCCATAGGCTCTATTACCTGTCCGTCGCCCACAACGTCGGATACATATATTCCCGTTGTTGTGCCGCAGTCGTCCTCTCTTACAATAACATCCTGCGCAACGTCGACAAGCCTTCTTGTAAGATATCCCGAGTCAGCCGTTCTGATAGCTGTATCAGCAAGTCCTTTACGCGCGCCGCGGGAGGATATAAAGTATTCAAGTACATTAAGTCCCTCACGGTAGTTGGCGCGTATTGGTATTTCGATAGTACGTCCCGACGTATCGGCTATAAGTCCGCGCATGCCGGCCAGCTGTCTTATCTGGCTTGACGAACCGCGGGCGCCGGAGTCAACCATCATATTTATCGGGTTAAACTCGGCCAGATTTCCTTTAAGAGCATCTGACACAAGATTTGTCGTCTCTTCCCACTGCTCTATTACTAGACGGCGGCGTTCATCGTTGCTTATAAGTCCGCGACGATAATCCCTTGTTATGCGGTCTATATTTTTCTCCGCCTGAGCAATAAGCTCAGCCTTTGCCGGCGGTATTACCGCGTCAGATACAGCTATTGTAACGGCACTGCGTGTGGAATATTTAAAGCCTGTAGCCTTTATTTTATCAAGCATTTCAGACGTCTTAGTTGTGCCGTATCTCTTAATGCAGCGGTCTATAATATCACCGAGCTGCTTTTTGCCTATCTTATTTGTGCGGCGTTTTTCGCCCTCGCCCACATAAAGGCCGATTTCAAGATCAAGCTCGTGGCCCTCAACTGTACGGTCGACATAGCCAAGGCCGTCGGGTATCGATTCGTTAAACAGTATAAAGCCAACCGTAGCGTCAATTATTCTTGATATTCTCTCGCCGTTTTTCTCACCAAATACACGAACCTTTATAGGCGCATGCAGTCCAACAGCGCCCTCCTGATACGCCATTATGGCCTCATCTTTATCCTTAAACACCTTGCCGGTGCCAGGCTCATTTTCATTAATGAGCGTAAGATAATAGGAGCCCAAAACCATGTCCTGAGTAGGCACCGTAACCGGCTTTCCGTCCGACGGCTTTAGCAGGTTATTGGCCGACAGCATAAGCAGTCTCGCCTCGGCCTGCGCCTCCGCCGAAAGGGGTACGTGCACAGCCATCTGGTCGCCGTCAAAGTCGGCGTTGTAAGCGGTACATACCAGCGGATGCAGCTTTAAGGCGCGTCCCTCAACCAGCACCGGCTCAAACGCCTGAATGCCGAGCCTATGCAGCGTAGGTGCACGGTTAAGCAGCACCGGATGGTCCTTTATAACTATTTCCAGCGCGTCCCAGACTTCGTTGCGCGCGCGCTCTACCATTTTTCTTGCGGATTTTATATTTCCGGCAGCGCCTGTCTCAACAAGGCGCTTCATAACAAACGGCTTGAACAGCTCAAGCGCCATTTCCTTAGGCAGACCGCACTGATAAATCTTAAGCTCAGGACCGACGACTATAACCGAACGTCCGGAATAGTCGACGCGCTTACCAAGAAGATTCTGGCGGAAACGTCCCTGCTTGCCCTTAAGCATATCAGAGAGCGATTTAAGCGGACGGTTGTTCGGACCCGTCACAGCGCGGCCGCGGCGGCCGTTGTCTATCAGCGCGTCAACCGCTTCCTGAAGCATGCGCTTCTCGTTGCGGACTATTATGTCTGGCGCGCCAAGCTCCAAAAGTCTCTTAAGACGGTTGTTGCGGTTTATAACCCTGCGGTACAAATCATTGAGGTCGGAGGTGGCAAAACGTCCGCCGTCAAGCTGTACCATAGGACGTATATCCGGCGGTATTACCGGAATAACATCAAGTATCATCCATTCCGGACGGTTGCCTGAAAGCCTGAAAGCCTCAACAACCTCCAGTCTTTTAAGCAGACGGACGCGCTTTTGGCCTGTAGCCGTCTCAAGCTCTTCTTTAAGCTCATCGCTGAGCTTGTCTAAATCGATTTCCTCCAGCAGCTTCTTTATCGCTTCGGCGCCCATGCCGGCTTCAAAGTCATCCTCATACTTTTCGCGCATGTCGCGATACTGCTTTTCATTAAGCAGCTGCTTCTTTACCAACGGCGTGTCCTTCGGGTCGATTACGATGTACTGTGAGAAATACAGCACCTGCTCCAGCATTCTCGGCGATAAATCGAGCATTAATCCCATTCTCGAAGGAATTGTCTTGTAATACCATATATGCGATACCGGCGCCGCCAGTTCAATGCTGCCCATTCTCTCGCGGCGAACCTTTGAGCGTGTTACCTCAACGCCGCAGCGGTCGCATATTTTGCCCTTATATCTTATTCTCTTATATTTTCCGCAGTGGCACTCCCAGTCCTTTGTAGGGCCGAAAATACGCTCGCAGAAAAGACCGTCGCGCTCCGGTTTAAGTGTGCGGTAATTTATGGTTTCCGGCTTCTTTACCTCGCCATGCGACCAGCTCCTGATCTGCTCCGGCGATGCTAGACCTATTTTAATAGATTCAAACTCATGAAATTCCATTTTTGACCTTCTTTCCGCCTTATTAAAGTCTTAGTTAAATCAATTATTCCGCATCGTCGTCTAAAAGCATGTCATCAGCGGCATCATCATATTCTATTTCGTCGTCGGCTATTATCTCTTCTTCCTCAATAGGCTCGCCTTCGGAGTTTTCAAGACCAAATCCATGCATTTCGCCCTCTTCGCCTTTCTGAGAAAGCTCCTCAGGTATATTGAGTCCAATGTCATCGTCATCATCAAACGACTGTTTCAAATCAATCTCGTTTCCATCGCCGTCCAGCACTTGGACGTCAAGCGCCAGCGACTGCAGCTCTTTAATAAGCACCTTGAAAGATTCCGGTATGCCGGGCTTAGGCACATTCTGTCCCTTAACTATGGCCTCATACGTCTTAACACGGCCGACAACGTCGTCGGATTTAACGGTGAGTATCTCCTGCAGTGTATAGGCCGCGCCATACGCCTCCAGTGCCCAAACTTCCATTTCACCGAACCTCTGGCCGCCGAACTGCGCCTTACCGCCGAGCGGCTGCTGAGTAACCAGCGAGTACGGACCCGTCGAACGCGCATGTATCTTGTCATCAACCAGATGATGCAGCTTGAGAAAGTACATATAGCCTACCGTTACGGGATTGTCGAACCTTTCGCCGGTACGTCCGTCATAAAGATATGACTTGCCGTCCTCTCTAAGTCCCGCCTCTCTCAGGCACTCGCGTATATCCGCCTCATGCGCGCCGTCGAATACCGGTGTGCATATCTTCCAGCCCAGCGCCTTTGCAGCATAGCCGAGATGTACTTCAAGCACCTGACCGATATTCATACGCGACGGAACGCCCAGCGGATTAAGCACTATGTCAAGCGGAGTGCCATCGGGTAAAAACGGCATGTCCTCCACCGGCAGTATTCTCGATACAACACCCTTGTTACCATGGCGGCCGGCCATCTTGTCGCCGACGGATATCTTCCTCTTCTGCGCAATATAGCAGCGTACTACCATATTAACGCCGGGATTAAGCTCCGATGAGTTTTCTCTTGTAAATACCTTAACGTCGACAACCGTGCCATATTCACCATGCGGCACCTTAAGGGAGGTGTCTCTAACCTCTCTTGCTTTTTCGCCGAATATAGCGCGCAGCAGACGTTCTTCCGCCGTAAGCTCGGTCTCGCCCTTAGGAGTTACCTTGCCCACCAGAATATCGCCGGCCTGCACCTCTGCGCCAACGCGTATAATTCCGCGCTCGTCCAAATCCTTAAGCGCATCTTCACCAACGTTCGGTATATCTCTTGTGATTTCTTCCGGTCCGAGCTTTGTGTCTCTCGCCTCTATCTCGTATTCCTCTATATGAATTGAAGTAAATACGTCCTCTTTTACCAGCTTTTCATTTATAAGGACAGCGTCCTCATAGTTATAGCCTTCCCACGTCATAAATCCGATAAGCACATTTTTGCCGAGACTTATCTCGCCGTTGCTTGTCGCCGGGCCGTCAGCTATAACGTCGCCTTTTTTAACTCTCTGACCCCAATTTACAATCGGGCGCTGATTTATGCACGTACCCTGATTGGAGCGCAGGAATTTAGTCAGGCGGTAATGGTCTACTTCGCCCGAATCCGTCTTTATCTCTATGTGGTTGGCCGTAACTCTCTGAACCACGCCGTCATGCTTGGCCAGCGCAACAACGCCGGAGTCAACGGCTATTTTATATTCCATGCCGGTGCCGACTATCGGACTTTCCGTCTTCATCAGCGGCACAGCCTGCCTCTGCATGTTGGAGCCCATCAGCGCGCGGTTGGCGTCGTCGTTTTCAAGGAAAGGTATCATTGCCGTAGCAACGGAAACAACCATTCTCGGTGATACGTCCATATAATCCGCAGCGGAGCTTTCAACCTCCATAAACTCGTCGCGGAAACGAGAGTTAACTTTCGGATTTTTAAAACGGTTGTTTTCATCCAGCGGCTCATTAGCCTGCGCTACGACAAAGTCGTCCTCTACATCCGCCGTCATATATTCAACTTCATCCAGCACAACTCCCGTTTCCTTGTCCACGCGGCGGAAGGGCGCCTCGATAAAGCCGTATTCGTTTATTCTCGCATAGGTCGCAAGATAGTTTATAAGTCCTATGTTCGGACCTTCCGGCGTCTCAATAGGACACATTCTTCCATAGTGGCTGTAGTGAACGTCGCGGACCTCAAATCCTGCGCGGTCTCTTGAAAGTCCGCCGGGGCCGAGGGCTGAAAGACGACGTTTGTGCGTAAGCTCGGCCAGAGGGTTCGTTTGGTCCATAAACTGCGACAGCGGAGAGGAACCGAAGAACTCCTTAACCGCCGCCACTACAGGGCGTATGTTTATAAGCGACTGCGGCGTAATTATATCCATATCCTGCGCCTGCAGCGTCATTTTCTCGCGTATCACGCGCTCCATACGGGAAAAGCCTATCCTAAACTGGTTCTGCAGCAGCTCGCCCACCGAACGTATGCGGCGATTGCCCAAATGGTCAATATCATCGGTATTTCCCACATCATGCGCAAGATTAAGCAAATAGTTTACCGTTGCAAAAATATCGTCAAGCGTTATGCACTTCGGCATAAGCTCGTCTATTCTCTGCTCTATTGCCGCACGTATTTCATCTTTTGTTTTATTATTCTCAAGTATATCCTTAAGCACGTCAAAGCAGACCATCTCGTTTATTCCAAGATCAGTCACGTCAAAATCTATGAAGTTGTTTATATAAACCATGCCGTTGGATATAACCTTTACTTCGCACTCATTAGCCTCGGCGTCGACTATCTTGAGATAAGCCTCTTTAACGCCCTTGTTGGATATTTCCTCCGCACGCTCCTTAGTGAGTATCTCTCCAGCGTCGGCTATTATCTCACCCGTCATTGGGTCAGCCACAGGGCGTGAAAGCTCCTTTCCGGCTATCCTGTGCCATAAAGCAAGCTTTTTATTATACTTATAGCGGCCCACTCTCGACATATCATAACGGCGGCTGTCAAAGAACAGCGCCTCTATATACGACTGAGCGCCGTCAACAGTAAAGGGCTCACCCGGACGAAGCTTCTTATAAACCTCAGAGAGCGCCTCCTCAGTATCTGCAGCCGTATCCTTGTCAAGTGTTGCCGACAATCTTTCATCGTCGCCGAGCACCGCCTTAATCTGCTCGTTTGATGAAAGCCCCAGCGCTCTTATAAATGTAGTTATGGGCAACTTGCGGTTTTTATCTATGCGGACATATAAAATATCGTTCTGGTCCGTCTCATACTCAAGCCATGCGCCGCGATTAGGTATAACGGTGGCGCTGTAAAGATGCTTTCCGGTTTTGTCTATGTCATAGCTGTAATAAACGCCGGGAGAACGCACGAGCTGTGAAACTATAACGCGCTCAGCGCCGTTTATGACAAAGGTTCCGGAATCCGTCATAAGCGGGAAATCGCCCATAAAGACTTCGCTTTCCTTTATCTCGCCCGTTTCCTTGTTGAGCAGCTGCGCCGTCACTCTCAGCGGAGCAGCATAAGTGGCATCCCTTTCCTTGCATTCGTTTATGCTGTATTTAGGAGTGTCATCAAGTTTGTAATCAATGAATTCCAATACAAGATTTCCGGTAAAATCAGTAATGGCAGATACATCCTTTAATACCTCTTTGAGGCCCTCTTTTAAAAACCACTCGTAAGAATTCTTCTGCACCTCAATAAGGTACGGCATTTCCAATACCTCTTTGATTTTTGAAAAGCTCATACGCGTAGTGACCCCGAACTGCACCGGTTTAACGTTCGCCATAGGCTTTTAATCACTCCTTTTTTATTAACAAAACCAAATTTGTTTACAGAAAGTTGCATAAAAAGCATATTAGTGGTATAATAATTTTACAGTCATTTTTAGCTGTAAAAATCGTATACCACCCCATGTTATTGCAGCTTACTATTATATAATAATGTATCTTTAAAGTCAAGTAAAATTTAACTTTAAATTAATATTTATATGTATATTTAGATTAATCTTTGATAATAATAGTATTGGATTAAAAAAAGCGTATATAAACAGCGTTTGTGCTTTTTTTACCCATTGCCGGCAAATTTTTGCCGGCAATGCCTTTTTATTTATAACTATTCCACATTAATAAAGTTTTAAATTTCATTCTATTTGCGTCTCTGCATATCAGATTATATAAAGATTTGCTTTAATGGATATTGCATATACAATTAAGCAAATCAGCCAGCACGGTCTTAGACTATGCTTTAAACGCGAAAAATTTGCCCCGTCATCATAATTTTTGCTGGAATAGATTATTCATTATTTCATCATTATCTACATTACGGATTCATACTGGCTTCTGCTCAAATTTTTATTCAATACACCGCTTCCTCTATCCGAATTCATTTAAACTTTTTTCTTTATACATGGCACAACGGCATTTTAATAAATCATTCGCCAAATATGGCAGTAAACGGCGCCTTGCGTAGTCTGCAAAACTGTCTAACTCCGGTTAACAAATTGAGCTAGAAACGCTCAATCGTTGAATTAAAGCTCCCGTTATACGTAAATAGACAAAATAATCTGGCTTTTCCATTTTTTACCTTTGATGTTTTCTTGTTCGTATAATGATGACGCTAAAGCTTTCTGCAATGATTTATTTGTTTTCTCAACATAACTATCACGCTTAAGCAAACAACAATTACCGGCAGATATATTACAGTCATATCTGCCGGATGTTTTATAAATGTCTATAAATATTGTTTCCATATAATCAATTTTTACTTAAACAAATTTATATACTTATTTCATGTGCTACTTTGTAAAGGTCATATTCAAACGGCTTTTTCATGGCAAGTGCTTCATTTATATCATAATCTACAATCTTGTCGCTCTTATACGCTACAACCCTGTTGCCTATACCGCTGGATAAAAGCTCAACAGCTCTGTGTCCCATCTGACTGGCTATAACCCTGTCGCGCACTGTAGGAGAACCGCCGCGCTGTACATGTCCAAGTACCGTCGCACGTGACTCTATGCCGGTTATCCTTTCAATTTCTTTCGCCATTTCGTCGACATGGCCAACGCCTTCGGCAACCACTATAATAAAATGCTTTTTGCCGGATTTCAGCGTCTCATACATTTTATTTATTACATCTTTTTCAATGTCAAAAGGAACCTCCGGCACCAAAATAGCCGTCGCACCTACCGCTATGCCGGTATGCAGTGCAAGGAAGCCTGCGCGCCTGCCCATTACCTCAACAACCGTACATCTTTCGTGCGACTGCGCAGTATCCCTCAGCCTGTCGACCATTTCCATCGCCGTGTTCATCGCCGTGTCAAAGCCTATTGTATAATCAGTGCAGGCTATGTCGTTGTCTATTGTGCCGGGCAGTCCTATACAAGGGATTCCCCTTTTCGACAAATCAAGCGCGCCGCGGTATGAGCCGTCGCCGCCTATTACGACAATGCCTTCTATTCCGAGTTCATGACATACGTCAATAGCTTTCTGCATGCCATCTTCTGTTTTAAACTCGGGGCTGCGTGCAGTGTAAAGAATCGTACCGCCTCTATGTATTATGTCCGAAACGCTTCTTAAATACATCCTTGACGTATCGTTATTTATAAGGCCGTTGTAGCCTCTTCTTATGCCTATTACCTTTATTCCTTTCAAAATTGCCGAACGCACGACCGCTCTAACCGCAGCATTCATGCCCGGAGCGTCGCCGCCGCTTGTCAGTACACCTATCGTCTTCATTCTCCACTTTCTCCTTTGGAAATCATTTATAATCAAAAAATATTATAATACATTGCAAAAATCAATACAATAGCTAAATTTACACAAACATTAAATTTTAATCGTTTTTTACCATTGCTATTCTTTAATTTTACATTTTTTATACATATTTGTTGTTATGTAAACTCAATCCGCCAAAAAGCAGGAAGACTGCTTCAGCACACGGCACAGCTATCCTCGTTTATGAATAACATGCGCGCCGCACACTGCAATAAATCTTCCTGCTGTATGTCATATGTCTGCCGCTTAGCGGTCACAACGCTGATAGGTAAACAAATTTCGTAAGATGCATACCATCTAAGGCGCCGCTTTACATTTCAATATTATGCGTCAGGAGTACTATTTCTCCACAACCTCTATCTGTTTAGCTATCATGTCGCCGTTTTCACTGTTCATGAATATACCGCATTTCATAAGCGATTTGCCGGAATACTCCTTGCCGTTTACGATGTATATGCTGTCCTCTTTAAGTCCCTGAAGCTTTATATATATAGCCGGAGCATTGGCATAAGCCCTAACCTGCACATAATTCACAAGCGCCTTTGACTTATCCTCTGAAAGGAACATCCACGCAACATATCTGTCGGTCTTATACGGGTCGGAGAGGCGGTAATAATCGCCGTAATTTATCAAATCATAATATTTTTTATATGTCTTAACCTGCTCTTTAACAATCTCCTTTTCCTCATCCGTCATAAGATTGGTGTCGAGCTCGTATCCGAAAGTTCCAGACATAGCTACAACGCCGCGCGTATCAAGCGGAGATATGCGTCCCGTCTGGTGATTCGGGCAGGCCGATACGTGCGCGCCCATACTGGAAACGGGGAACATAAACGACGTACCGTACTGTATGAACAGCCGTGCAAACGCATCAGAGTTGTCTGACGCCCAAGTCTGCGGCGCATAGTAAAGCATACCTGCGTCAAAGCGGTTTCCGCCGCCGGAGCAGCTCTCAAACAATATATTCGGGAAAGACGATGTAAGCCTCTCAAGCAAGTCATAAAGGCCGAGTACATATCTGTGCATTACTTCGCCCTGACGCTCTGCCGGCAGTAGCGCCGTCCACGCATTTGCTATCTGGCGGTTGGCGTCCCACTTTACATACTCTATGTTGGCGCTTTTCAGCACGCTGCTTATCGAGTCATACAGATAGTCCACTACATCCTTTCGCGACATATCTATTACAAACTGGCAGCGGCCGAGCATGCCCTGACGTCCGGCGGTGCGCAGCACCCAGTCGGGATGCGCGCGGAAAAGGTCGCTGTCCTCAGATATCATCTCCGGCTCAAACCACAGTCCAAACTTCATGCCTAAATCATTTATTTTTTGGCAGAATTTATTAATTCCGCTCGGAAGCTTCTTGGTGTTGACAAACCAATCGCCAAGCCCGCTTCTAGCGTCGTCGCGCTTGCCAAACCAGCCGTCATCCAGCACCAGCATCTCAATGCCGAGCTTTGAAGCGTCCTCAGCTATTTTATAAATTTGCTCTTCTGTAAAATTGAAGTATGTAGCTTCCCAGTTGTTTATAAGTATTGGGCGGCGGGACAGGTGATATTTACCGCGCGTGAGATTGTGATGAATTATATTGTGATAGTTTCTGGAAAGCTGGCCTAAGCCCTCTCTGCTAAAGCTCATCATTACTTCCGGCGTGCAGAATTCGTCGCCGGAGTTAAGCTCCCACCTAAACGATTCAGGCTGTATACCCATAGTTACACGCACCTGATCGGCCTGGTCCTGTTCCACCTCGGACAAAAAGCTGCCGCTGTACACAAGGCAGAAGCCGTAGCAGTCGCCCTGTGTTTCGCTGGCATTATTATCGCACAAAATCATAAACGGCGTGCGCTGAGAGCTTGAAGAGCCGCGGAAGCTGTCTGCCACCGTCTTGCCGTGGCGCAGCGGAGCGCGCTCGATAAACTTTTCGCCCAATTGTCTGCCGTAAAACGTCATTAAGTCGAAATTTGGAGCTATATTATAATCTACGCACATTGACATGGCGCGCTCAAGCCACACACGTCCCTGTCCGCCGTTCTTTATAATGGCGTTGCGGGTTATAACGTCCCTTTGCTCGAATACCGAATAATATAGGTCGACGCTAATGCCGCTTATTTTATCCAGCAGTTCTATTTTAAGCGTCTGTACCTCATCGCTGCCGCCATATGTCGCCGGAAGCCCTTTAAGCGCCGGTTTGCCCTCAATTATCTCATATCCGTTATATCTTAAATCGCAGTCGCCGCTGCCGTCGGTATTTATAACATGCAGTGCAGGCGAGCGGTAATCGCCTGAGCCATAGGTTGAATATTCCTGCGGGAGTGTGTCCAAGGACCAATTGAAGTTGCCTTCCACGTTTTTCATCTCATATGGATGGCCGGAAAAGCCTCTCCATAAATACTGAATAAATTTGCTCATGTCCTCGTTTTCAATCTTCGCGCCATAATAAGTATGAAGCAAAAATCCGTATTCATCAACTTTCATCTGATATGTAATATTTTTTGTATGCAGCGTAAACAGCTTCTTTTCTAAATCAGCTAATATCATTTTTATACTCCTCCTTTTTCTAACACATTATATTTTATATTTTCCTTTAAGGCAATACCTATCTTCATCATTTTAAATAAAAAATTAATCAATTATATTTGCACAATAACCGTATTCTTGCGTTTTGCAATTTACCGAATATAATTATATTAAAGACGGCGTCTTATAAACGATATTTACAACATTTAAAAACTATTTGTGAGCGAAATTTACATTTATACTTAAAATAAGTAAATAAAACAATTTTTTCGTTCTAATCTGGTTTTACTTTACTTGATACTCAATATAAGGTATAATGATGAAAGGGTTTCCAAAAAATAATTACCCGGGCGGTGATTAAATGAAAAATAATATTGGAGAAAGAATAAGAAAAAGGCGGAAAGAGCTTAACTATTCTCAGTCAGATTTGGCCAAAATGCTTGGCTATAAATCGCGCTCATCTATAAATAAAATAGAGATGGGAGAAAATGACATACCGCAGTCAAAGCTCAAAAATTTTGCTGAAGCTCTTAAATGCACACAGCTTTATCTTCTTGGCCTGGACGATGAGTGCGGCCTTGAAACGTGTATTTTAAGCGACCCTGATACAGATGAGTATGCATATCCCGAAAAGATAAGGGTTAGCCGTAAAGATATCCTGATTATAAGCAAGAATGAACAGGAGCATTTAAAGAAGCTTCGCTGTCTTTCGTCAAAAAGCTATAAGCTTGTTGAGGATCTTGTAGATACGCTGTACAACGAGCATAAATAAGTTTTTTCCTATTGCCTATGTTTTAGCGCCAGTATATATCAACATAAATTATTTTATTCATCCATCAACTTGCCAATTTTAGTATAATTTTGCTTTATTAACATATCACTTTTGAATCCAATATTATAGAAAATAAAAAATATACACCGACTGGCAAATGTAATTTTGTATTTATTTTAATTATTAATGTATTTTCACAGTCTTTTTTCGCACCCTAATAATAAAAATTAGGGTGTGATTTTTTATGTGTGGAAATGTTGAAATTGCAAAAAGTGTTTTTAAAAACTCTCAAATGGGTATAGAGGCTATATCTACCCTTGTAAAAATAGTTAAGGACGATAAAATGCTTGAAGAGCTCTATTCTGAGCTTGGCGAGTACAAAAGAATAAACGAACGAGCCCACGATACCCTTCTGGGGCTCGGGCAACAGCCGGAAAGCATTAATCCCGCAATTAAAGCTTCTTCCGATATATCTGTTAAAATGAATACGCTTATAGACAAGACTCCCTCTCACGTGGCGGAAATGATGATGCAGGGAAATATGATGGGAGTTATAAAATGCACTAAAATCATTAAAGCTCATCCAAAGGCCAGCAAAGAATGCCTTGCCCTCGCAAATGACCTTTTAAAACATGAAGAGAGTAATATAACGGAGCTTAAAAAATTTTTGTAGATATCCACCGGCATAATACTAAATCCCGCAGCAGATAAATTAATGCATGAAAGCTCGATATATAAGTTTAACTTTTATGGGTTAAATTTATTATTGATTAATCAAAATATAATTTCACAGCGCCAGATAAGATGCCAAATCAATGTATTTTCCCGATAACCTTTAAAGCAGCGTTATTGTCAGCAAGAGCTTTGAGTATTTTTATCCAATTTACATGCTGCTATGTAAATTATGGTATATCCGTGCTCTAAATACTAATAATTTCAAGTATTGCTGCAAGTCTGCTATTTATCTAATATAGCGCTCATTCATAAGCAGATTTTAGCATATTTATCCGCTTACTATTAATTATTAAGCAAAACAAAAATCTCAGAAGCCTATATGTCTCATAAATGCTTCTGAGATTTTTTATTTTATTTTTCTTTATACATATAATCTATAATCGGCCACATTTAAAAAGTAAAGCCGCACTTACGTTGCGTATCGTAATAACAACCGCAAAAGCTTGCTTTTTATCTATATTTGCTAACAATCAGCTTCATTTCATCGAGCTTGTTTTCCATGTCCTCCGCCAGTTTGAATTGGCTGCGGCATCTGTCAAGATTATGCTCCGGATAGGATGTCTTAAAATACACATCTCCGTCAAGATAATCAGTAAGAAACCGCATGCCGCATTCCAGCGTCATCAGCAGCGCCGAAACCGGGAGACAGTCCTTTTCCGTCTCGTTAAGCATTTCTCCCGCTTCCGAAAGATAGCCCTTAGTATAATATTCAAAGAGCTCAAGGTCAAGCCCGACTTTTGAAAGATCTCTTTCATCCTCTGCCGCGGTGTTGGCGCCAAATCTTATAGAATCTCCGAAATCATATAGCGAAAGTCCCGGCATGACTGTGTCGAGATCAACTACGCACACTCCCTCACCCGTCTCCTCATCGAGCATGACATTATTAAGCTTAGTGTCGTTGTGCGTCACTCGCTCGGGTATCATGCCGCAGTCCTTGAGCTGCAGCAGCACCGGCATAATATCACGTCGCTGGACAGCAAAGTCGAGTTCGGCCTTGCACTCTGCCGCGCGCAATTTTATATCGCATTCTGCCGACGTAATGAGCGCGGCGTATCTCTTGCGCGTGTCGTGAAAATTCGGCAGAGTTTCATATAGCCGAGAGGCGTCAAAATCTGCCAGCATGCGCTGAAATTTGCCGAACGCCTTTCCGCTGTGGTAAAACAGCATTGGATTCTCCACTCTCTGATATGTCACCGTATTGCTTATGTATTTATAAGCCCTGAAAAAGTCGCCGCTGTCACTTATGTAAAAGTTTAGTCCCTGCTTTGTTGATATAAATGTAAGCGTCTCGCGCGACGGGTCGCCGCCGGCCGCCGCTATTTTACCCCGCAGATGCGACGTCACTTTTTCAATATTGCTCACCACTTCAAACGGAGAAGTAAAAACTTTGTGATTTATCCGCTGAAGCAGATATTTGAATGTTCTGCCGTCCCGCCGTGTTTTTACAAGATATGTGTCGTTGATGTGCCCGCAGCCAAACGGCTCAAGCGATATTATTTCGCCCGCGAAATCGAACTGACCGGCAATATTTAGCATATGGTCCGCTGCAAGATTAATCAAATGCATCGCCTCATTCGGTTTTATTAGGTATTTTTTTATAATACACCATTTGCGCCGCTTTTACAATGTATTTTTACCCATATCATTATATGCTCGCATTAAGCTTTGTGCCTAAATTTGCAAATATGCCGGTATAAGCGCATAAATCTTCACTTTTTCACGTCAAAAATTCGGCCTTTAGAGTATTATCCATATTGCAAAACGGCTCTGTAAGCCGTATTTATTGGCAAAACAGAGCCGTTTATTTGTTTTCCTATTAACCAAGAGCAAAAACTATATTTTCGTTTATATTTTTAATTTTATCGCAATTCAGCGCCGCCCCATTCTACGACCGTAAAGCCCTGTCTCTCAAATGCAGTAAGCTGCTGCTCCTCTATTTCGATTGGCTTGTCAAGTGGCTTAAATGTCATAAATACACGCAATATACTGTCCGGCGACGGCGTTATTTCAAGCTTGGCATTGTCGGTGTAGGTTTCACCCTGAAAGGCTATGAGGTTATATTCGTTGTCCTGCATAAGCGGCAGCCAATAAACGATAAATTCGTTGTATTCTCTCGGCGTAAGCCCCATATACGCAAGCTTTTCCTGAAGAAATTTCTCAGTGTCCTCGCCCTTTACCACAAAACCCTTGCTAATGTCATAATCGACGTTGCTTATGCCGTCCCAGAATAAATAGGAGTACTCGCGTCCGTCGGCGGAGTTAATCAGAGTGCCGTCGGGATTCGCAGTGACCGTCCAGCCGTTTTCGCTATATTCAGGATATGTGCAGCCGAGCTCGCCGTTAAAGTCAAGCTTAACGTTTACCTCCGTGCTCTCCTCCGGATAAAGATAGATAACCGGCTTAGCAGCAGCGGGGCCGCGTGAATAATCGACATACCAAATTACAAATGCCACAATTCCGCATATCAAAACCGCCGCTACTGGAATTATCCATTTTAAATGCTTTTTCAACAAAATCACCCCATTTTTCTTAATGATTTGCGTTTGTTTTTGTGTATTATAACATATTTTTTGATATATTACAATATAATTTTTATTACATTAAGAAAGAGGCCGACGCCAAGTTAAATATGTTCTTCAATAGTTGGAATAAGGCCGTCAAAAAAATCGTTATATCTCACTTTAAATATTAGAGCTAATACCATTATTTCAGATACACGAATATTATAATCCCCTTGTTCTATTTTAGAGTAAATGCTGCGTGACATTTTAAAACCTCTATTTTCCATTTGAGCAACGACCTGATCTTGAGTTAAGTCACAATCCCGTCTAATTCTCCGTAAATTTTTCCCTATAGATAAGTTATTGTCAATCATTATCAATACTCCTTTTTTCTAAATGGAGGCCTTGAAAAAGTGTATCTGCATCAATATTTAAAATTGCGCAAATTGCCGCAAATTCGCTAATTTTTATATTACATCCCGTTTCAATTTTTGAATATCTTGATATTGTAATCGGAATACCCAAACCTTTTATTTTTTCTACCATCTGCTTCTGTGCTAAATCTTTTCTCCGTCTATATTTACGAATATTCTTACATAATAATATATCTTGCCTTATCTTCTGAATCATAGCAAAACCCACCAATAAAATTTTATAAAATCATAATACAGGCTGTATTTCCAATTTCATTCTGTTTTTTATATATTCAATACTGCTATTATAATCCAAATGTGTAATATAAACACATTTTGCGCTTTTTATGAGCATTTTGATTGTATCATACACACGCCATTTTGACAAATTTTGCTAAAATATCTTTAAAATTAATTGGTGAGGGGTGTAGAGAGAATGGCTCAAAAAATCAGGCAGGATATCGCAATAGGGCCAAATATTAGAAAATACCGCCGTATGATGGACTTGAGCCAAGAGCAACTTGCCGCATTGATGCGGAAGAGAGGCTGCACCACCACTCGTAGCAGCCTTTCTCGAATAGAACTTGGTAGCTACAATATTAAAGCGAGCGAGCTTATTGCTATATGCGATATTTTAGGCGTAAGCCCCAATAAACTGATTCAAAAATAAATTTTTAAAAATATGTATTAATTTTTTTAAAAAATAGCAAAATAAAAAACTGCGTAAATTTTAAAACGAAAAATTCGTTATTTGCCTAAATTTGAAAATAAAGTATTAAAATCAATTTTTAAAATTTCACAGATAGTAACAATATAACTTAATTTTATATTGTAATCTCCCGATTCTATGTGTGACAGGGTGCTCCGGCCAATATCACAGCCGCGAAGCTGCATGTAGGCTGCAAGCTGTCCTTGCGTCAAATTCATCGCCAGACGATATTTGCGAATATTTGCTCCTATCGGCAAATCTTGTTTTATTTTTTGAGGCATAAATATTTCCCTTTATCTATTTTGTCATTTTAAAATTATACTAAACTTTGTTAATCTATCGGGCGTGCAATACAACCTTTTTGTGCGTTAAATCACGCATTATAAAAAAATTATATACGTGAATATTATTCACTAACTTCAAGGTGCATTATGAAAGTAACGGTAATCGGTTTTAAAAGCATCTCCCGCGAGGCATTACGTACGGGTCTGGAGAAATATCTGCCAAATAATACATCATACATCGTCACACCCGGCTGCTCCAGTCTGGCTCTTCTCGTCAGCGAATATGCCGATTTTAAAGGCATCAGCGCCAATTGTCCCTATGTCGGAATCGACAGAGATACTCCCTCAAACCGCCGGTCTGTTGAAAATATGCTCGACGGTGCTGAACTACTCGTTTGTTTCACCGCCGACAACGCTAAACTCGGATTCCGGCTGCCATACTCCATACAGCTCGCAAAGGAGAGAAACATTATGACACACATTTACCGCCTCAAAATTGAGAAAAAGAAAAAGCCGTCAAGTGACGACTTTAAACGAAATTTTAGATAATAAAGCAAGGAGATATTCGTTATGAAATACAAAATTCGATTTGAACGCAATCTCAGCAGGAGGCAGGAGAACGCACAACTCTATAAAATAAACCGCACCGAGATCATTTTTACTCGTTTTGAGTATAATGGCGCTCAAGGAACTAAAATATCGTTTATTAAAAACGGTGTAAACAAAGTAACGCCGGAAACTATCGATTATGTGCTGAACTATTTTGGATTTGACAGGCACAAAACCGCAAAATACGAAGAAAAGAGGCTCGATAGCAGCAGTGACAACACAGTGGATGTGCTAACTTTTGAGCAAACATTAAACGAAAATTTAATTTAGTTTATCTTTATACTCAATTTTTACAACAATAATATCGTTTTAAAATAATTAGTATTTTCGTTTAAAAAACAAATTTATTGATATTTTTTAACATGTAAAAACGTTATATTCGTTTATTTTGCGTCATATTATTGAATTATTCGTTTATATAAACGATAAATTTGTTTAAGCATCGCTAGTATATCGAAAATTTCGTTGAAAATATTATATATTTCAATTTTGCCTCCTCTTTAACCGGCACTGAAAAAGTTAATATTGGCAAATATATTTTAGTTCCGGTTAATAAATACGCCGCTGACTTAGTCGGCGGCGTACTACTATATGGAGCCATGAATGGAAATTTTTTAACTTCTAAATTCGCTTCAAACTTTTATTGAGTTATGCATCCGGCTTACCAAGCACTGAGCACGGATGCCTTTTTTATGAAAAGTACGTTAAGCGGCGCTTTCCTCAATAAGCTTGCGAATTTTTACACTTATATATCCATGAACTTTATAACGTCGAAAGATAAAAAATAAAATGGGTTTTGCTAAGCAAAACCCATCTTTTACTTTGTGCTGTTATTTGCAGCCTATACCCAGAATTAGTCGTTTGACTCTTCCTTCATCTTGGCAAAGCACTCGCTGCAGTAGACTGGACGGTCCTCACGTGGCTTAAAAGGCACTTTAGCTTCCCCGCCGCATGAAGCACAAGTAGCAACGTACATTTCACGCTCGCCCCTCATCTGATTCTTGCGCGCATCACGGCATGACTTGCAGCGCTGCGGCTCATTCACAAAGCCCTTGGATGCATAAAATTCCTGCTCACCGGCAGTGAATACAAATTCGTTACCGCAGTCTTTGCAAATGAGAGTCTTGTCTTCGTACATAATTTTTACCTCGCTAAAAAAATATTTTTGCCCTGGACGGAATCGCACCGACACCTTTGATTAAACCAACGCTCTGACTTAAGCTACGCGGGCATTATACATTATATAAAGGCTTGCGCCAATTTACCTTAATTTTTGTCTCACCCGCCGCATAGCGTTGTCGACCGTTTTTACCGATATCCTCATTTTGTCAGATATCTCTTTATAACTTAGCCCTGCAAGATATTCATTCATAACATTATATTCCATTGATGTCAAAACCTTGCAGGCTTTTTTTAAAAATATATTTAAATCTTCCTTTGCAATCAACGCAGTGGCCGGATCCGCGTCACCAATTAGCAACTCTTCACCATCATCCAGCGGCTGCAATAAACTTGCCGGTACTCGTTTCTTTGCCATTGCAGCTTTTGCGGCGCTTATCATACTGCGGTCAATACATAAATGCGCATATGTCTTAAACGACGCACCGCAATACCTGTTATACGTCTTTACCGCCGACATAAGCCCTATAAGCCCTTCCTGCGATAAATCGTCAATTTCAAGCCCAATATTCTTATACCGAGCCGCACAAAGCCTGACAAGCTTTAAATACCTCGAAACAATAATGCCAAAGGCTGAAACATTCCCTCCAGCAGCACTATCCGCCAATGCTTCATCGCACATCTTTTCAAGATAAATATTATCATTACATGATAAACACTGCATTATATGTACCTGCAAACAATGTATATACATTTATATGACTTAATCATACCCTTTTTATGCGATTTTGTCAATACATTTCGAGTGTACAAGCTTTTATTATTAAATTTAGTAAATATTACCATCAATTTATTTTAGAACAAATGTTTACAAACATATGTTCGAGTGATATAATGTGTTTGTACATCTTTTTGATTTAAGCTTTAATAAACGAGTTGATATAAATGGAACTATCTACAGCTGAAAAACTTAAAATACTTGGTGCAGGTGCAAAGTACGATGTTTCATGCGCCTCCAGCGGAGTAAATAGAAAAGCAAAGCCCGGACAAGTCGGCAGCGCTACCGCTTGCGGCCTTTGCCATACCTTTACCGAGGACGGCCGGTGCATATCGCTGCTTAAAGTGCTGATGTCCAATCAGTGCATATTCAACTGCGCTTACTGCGTAAACCGCGCCGATAACGATATACCCCGCACCGCCTTTACTCCGCGCGAGATTGCCGACCTTACTATAGAATTTTATCGCCGCAATTATATTGAAGGCCTGTTTTTAAGCTCCGGTGTTGTGGGCAGCCCTGACAATACTATGGAGCTTATGATAAATGCCATACGAATACTTCGGGAAGAATACCGTTTTGGCGGATATATCCACGCAAAAATCATTCCAGGTTCAGATAACCGACTTGCCGATATTTTAGGCCGGCTGTGCGACCGCATAAGCATTAATATGGAATTTGCCTCCCACCGTGCCTTAAGGCTGCTTGCCGTCGACAAATCGCATACAGACATTATCGGCTCAATGGGCAACGTCACAAACCGGCTTGTGCAAAATAAAGAGGAGCGTCGAAAGTTTAAGTCGGCCCCTCTTTTTGCGCCTGCCGGCCAAAGCACCCAGCTGATAATCGGGGCAACGGCAGAGCGCGATTATACAATAGTACGGCTTGCACAGGCGCTGTATAAAAAGCTTGGCATGAAGCGTGTATATTACTCGGCCTACATGCCCATAGTTAAGCATCCCGATTTGCCGGGAAAAGATGTCTCGCCGCCGCTCGTGAGGGAGCATAGACTGTATCAGGCCGACTGGCTCATGCGCTATTACGGCTTTACGCCGGAGGATATATTCAGCGACAAGGATGAATCGCTAGACCTTGAGGTGGACCCAAAAATTTCATGGGCGCTTAAACATGCCGACTTTTTCCCTATTGAAGTCAACTCTGCCGATTATTACACGCTGCTTAGGGTGCCGGGCATAGGCCAGCGCACAGCTAAAAGAATTATACAGTCCAGACGCTTTTCTCGTTTGGACGATAAAAGTCTTGTCAAAATGGGTATGATACGCAGGGCTTTCTATTTTATCACGGTGAACGGTAAATTTTTAGGGCGATGCGCGCCGGATAATCCAGCGCTTAAGTTTATTCTTAAGGACAACAATTTAAACGGTCAGATAACCTTTGACAGCATTATCTCCGATAAACGTATTGAAGATGAAAAGTCGGCAGCCAAGCTAATAAGCACTGTAAGCACAGCAAGCTATGCATAACTGCTTATATGTTTTATGCACTCGTCTGTTTTTACGCAACTTCCAATGTTTTTATACCGTTTGGCTAATGCTCATCATAGGAAAATGATTTTCCAGATATGTTAATGCGGCTCCGGCAAAATTTCAATATATTTATAGTTTATCTTATTTCTTCAATTCCCTGCTTGCGCCGAAGAGGCATCTCCGGTTTTGGGCAGCGTGGAGCTGATTTTCATCCGGCGTGATAGCCGCAAAATGATATGCGTAAATTAAATCTGTAAGGATATGGCTTTCTCATCCTTATATATTAAATGTAATACTCATTAACGCCGGTAAGCTTATGTCGGCACATGCGGCTTTAATGGCAGTTTTATATTTTTCAGCGATGCATCAGCAGCTTTTCCGACATGCCGCATCAATAAGTTTACAGCAGATATAAATTTTTATATTATTTGCCCGAACGCTTATGAGATATTCCCATATTTTAGCCGCTTGCGTGCTTTTATTATCCAGCGCCGGCCATACTGCATAGACATTATGAGGGTGATAATTTTATGTTATATCTAATATATGAAAGCAGCTTTGAAGGTTTTTTAACAGCTGTTTTTGACGCCTTTTACCTTCGCCGCACCGATATACGTCTTCTGCCGGAGTGTGCAGAGCCGCCTTTGCTTTTTGACTGCCGCACAGTATATGCCGACTCCGGCAAGGCGATGCGTGTGCAAAAAGGCATAAAGCAGAAGCTCGGCACAAATACGCTTTGGACTATTTTTACAGCATGGCTCTCGCATGAGGACAATATAGAAGATATACTGCTCTCTTATCTCCGGCTTGCATTTAAGCTGGGTGCCGACATAAGCAAAATGTCGCAAAATGACGCCGTTTTTAAGGCAATATCAACCGCCGAACGGGTAAAAAGAGAAGCTCACCGCTTTAAAGAGTTTGTACGTTTTAAAAAGTATAAGGACATTTATGTTGCCGACATATTTCCTGATTTTGAAATTCTGCCGCTCATTGTCCGGCACTTTTCAGAGCGATTTAACGACCAAAATTTTATTATTAGGGACAAGCATTATCATAAAGCGCTGATTTATTACAAGCAAAGAACGGCAATAGCGGATATTACGGAATTTTTGGATCCTGATGATATGAATGAGGACGAATTTGAAGATATGTGGAGAAAATATTACTCCGCTATGTGTATTGAAAGCCGCAAAAGTCGGCGCAGAATGCTTTCGTTTATGCCGCTTAAATATCACAGATATATGCCAGAAAAGCGGCCAGATTTTTCCGGAGAATAAAAATATTAATAAAACAAAGTTCCGTTTTTAAATATAAATCAATTTATATATTATGTTAATTACTATATACTATTTAAACTGATAAAACACAATATATTAAGTTTATTTTTAATATTATGTAAATTAGAAACATTTTGTTTCGTATCGTAGACTTGCTAAAATTAAAAGGTATTACGTTTGTCATCCGCACATTTATGCTCAACACACAAATGTGCGGATGTTTGTTTTGCTCAAATTACATATGGAATTTTGTATAAAATTTCCGGTAAATATAGAGTTATATTCTAAAGTGAAAGCTTGTCTGTTTGCCTTGACAACATATTATCGTATTTTATAATTGATATGTCAATGATTGATATATCAATAAAGGTGTTGATAAGATGGAAAACGGATTTTATTTAATGCTGTACAGGGTCTTTCATGCCCAGCGGCATTATCTTCGCCCGAAAGCCGCAAAAATTGGGTTAGGGACAGGTCAGCCAAAAATTTTGTCTTATTTATCGCAAAATGGGTGTGGAAGCCAGCGTGAAATTGCTGATTATTTCGAAATTGACCCTGCGGCGGTATGTCGTATGATTGACCTAATGCAAAAAAGCGGAATGATATCAATACAGACGGACGACGCCGATAGGCGCTCGGATATTATAACACTCACTCCAAAAGGGCGCCGTGCCGGTGATGATTGGAAGCTCAGCTGTGATGAGGCGGAAAAAATTATGCTGCAGGGCTTCTCTGATGATGAAAAAAGGCAGTTTGCCGATTTTCTTGTGCGTTCCTACCGCAATCTGCGCGGCGCCGACGACTGCAGTGAATACTCATAGCATGGGCCTTTAGGCGACGATTAGAACATTTATTGCATATGGCTAAATAAGGAAATATTGTTTATTCACTGCTTTGGGAGGCATAAATTTAATGAAAGAGCTTAAACATCTTTTCAGCTACCTCGGCCGTTACCGCAAGGACCTTATTTTTGCGGCTCTTCTGCTGTTTGCCGAGACGGCCTTTGAGCTGATTATACCTGTGCTTATGGCGGACATAATAGACGTCGGCGTAACAAATCATGATATAGGATTTATTCTGCACAAAGGCATACAAATGGCGCTTTGCGCGCTTGGTGCGCTTATAACTGGGCTTCTTTACGCAAGGTTTGTGGCGAGAGCTGCATATGGCCTTGGCGCAAATATACGCGAAGCGGAGTATAAGCGCGTGCAGGATTTCGCCTTTTCAAACCTCGACCATTTTGAGACTTCATCCCTTATAACCCGCATGACAACCGACGTCACCGTTATTCAGAACGCCATAAACGGCGGACTTAGGCCGTTAGTGCGCGGTCCAGTTATGCTCATAATGGGCATTGCCCTATCGGTATATATGAACGCGAGGCTTTCGGTCGTATTTTTTGTCAGCACGCCGTTGCTCGCGCTTATACTTGTATTTATTGTGCGCAAGGTTGCGCCGATGTACCGCCGGCTTCAGAAGTCTATGGACCATCTAAACAACGTTGTGCAGGAGAACCTAACGGCTGTGCGCGCGGTTAAGGCGTTTGTCCGCGGTGAATATGAAGAGGAAAAATTTCAGAGCGTAAACGGCGAGCTTATGCAGACCAGCCAGCGCACTTTCCATTTTGCCGTGCTTAATCTGCCGGCCTTTCAGCTTATGATGTACACTGCGGCGGTGCTGATTATGTGGTTTGGCGGAAACATGATAATAAACAGCACTTTGCAGGTTGGCGAGCTCACCGGATTTTTGAGCTATGTGCTTCAGGTTATGAACTCACTTATGATGATTTCAAATGTATTTTTGCTGCTGACGCGCTCTTTAGCCAGCGCTCAGCGAATTAACGAAGTATTGAGTGAGCCGATAGCGCTTGTCTCACCACCGGAAGCATGCACTGATATTCGCGACGGCAGCGTCGACTTTATAGGCGTCTCTTTTAAATATCACGAAGACGCTGAGGAATATGCATTATCAGACGTTAATCTTCACATAGATGCCGGCCAGACTGTAGGAATTTTAGGCGGCACGGGTTCTGCTAAGACGACACTTGTCCAACTCATCCCGCGGCTGTACGACGCCAGCGTCGGCGAGGTGCATGTAGGCGGAAAAATGTTAAAGATTATGACCTTTCATCCCTTAGAGACGCTGTGGGTATTGTTTTGCAGAAAAACGTCCTGTTTTCCGGCACTGTGCGCGAAAATCTGCTTTGGGGCAACGGCGAGGCCGACGACGAGACAATTTGGCAGGCCTGCAGGGCCGCCTGCGCCGACGAGTTCCTCAGCCGGATGCCCGGCGGTCTTGACGCTGATTTAGGTCAGGGCGGAGTTAATGTGTCCGGCGGGCAGAAGCAGCGTCTGTGCATAGCCCGAACGCTGCTTAAAAAGCCAAAAATACTCATTTTCGATGATTCCACCAGTGCCGTCGACACCGCTACTGAAGCTAAAATAAGAAGTTCGCTCGCTGAAATATCCGATATGACGAAAATCATAATTGCTCAGAGGGTAACCTCCGTAATAGACACCGACAAGATAATAATACTTGAAGATGGGCGCATACACGCTGTCGGCACTCATAAAGAGCTTCTGAAGAGCGACCCAATATATCAGGAAATATATTACTCTCAAATGAAAGGAGAAAAAGAAAATGCCTAATACCTCCAGCCGAAGCAGGCCTAAGAACTTGCTGCATACACTGCGCACACTCCTTTCATACATGGGACGGCATAAGCTGCTTCTCCTTGTAGTCGCCCTGCTCGTCACAATAAGCGCCGTGGCCAATCTGCTCGGCACTTATATGATACGTCCGGTGGTAAACAACCTTACCTCCGGCGACATGCGCGCACTAATAACCGGCGTGCTTATCACCGCCGCGATATATCTTGCCGGAGTGCTTTCGGCATACGGCTATACTCAGACAATGGTAAAAGCGGCGCAGAAAGTGCTCTTCGACATTCGCCGTGATTTGTTCGCGCATATTCAGAAGCTGCCGCTGAAATTTTTCGACAGCAGCCGCCACGGCGACATAATGAGCTATTTCACCAATGACGTTGACACAATATCCGATGCCTTAAACAACAGCTTTGCTATAGTAATTCAAAGCTTTATTCAGATTGTCGGCACGCTAATTATACTTTTTATACTCAACTGGCAGCTTTCGCTTTTTGTTGTTGTAGGATATGCCTGCATGTTTATTTATATAATCTTCAGCGGGCGGCGCAGCAAGGCGTACTTTTCGCGCCAGCAGGAGTCTTTAGGCGATTTGGACGCATATATTGAGGAAATGGTAAGCGGCCAAAAGGTAGTAAAAATATTTAATCATGAGAAAGAAAATTTGGAGATATTCAGAAGCAAGAACGACAAGCTCCGCAAGGCGGGTACCGGCGCGCAAAGCTATGCGGCGACCATGGTTCCGGCGGTGGTCAGCATATCATATATAAATTATGCGATTGTGGCGGTACTGGGCGGAATTATGGCGCTGCGCGGCATGACGGACGTCGGCGGTTTGGCAAGCTACTTAGTATTTGTGCGTCAGGCGGCAATGCCTATAAATCAGTTTACTCAGCAGAGCAACTTTCTGCTTGCAGCTTTGGCCGGTGCCGAGCGCGTATTTAATGCAATGGCTCTTAAGCCGGAAATAGACGACGGGAAAATACGCCTTACAAATGTAAAATATGAAAACGGCAGGATAATCCCCTGCAGTCAAAAAACTGGGCAGTGGGCTTGGCAGAAGCCGGACGGCGAGCTTATACCGCTTAAGGGCGACGTCCGATTTAACCATGTAACCTTTGGCTACGACGACGGTCATCCGATACTAAAGGATATAAGCCTCTATGCAAAGCCCGGACAAAAAATCGCCTTTGTCGGCTCTACCGGCGCCGGCAAAACTACTATAACCAATCTTATAAACCGATTTTACGATGTACAGGAAGGCGAGGTCCTCTACGACGGAATCGATGTAAAGGACATCCGTAAGGATGACCTCAGGCGTTCGCTCAGCATAGTTTTACAAGATACGCATCTTTTTACCGGCACTATTGCCGACAACATACGCTTCGGAAAGCTTGGAGCAAGCCTTGACGAGGTAAAGCAGGCGGCAAAAATAGCCAATGCCGACTCCTTTATACGTCGCCTGCCGCAGGGCTATGACACAATGGTGACGTCCGACGGCGCCAATCTCTCACAAGGACAGCGACAGCTTCTTGCAATAGCCCGCGCCGCTATAGCCGACCCGCCGGTGCTTATTTTGGATGAAGCAACCTCATCGATAGACACCCGCACCGAAGCAATAATCGAAAAGGGCATGGACCAACTTATGGAGGGACGTACAGTTTTCGTAATAGCACATCGGCTTTCAACTGTGCGAAACGCCAATGCTATCATAGTGCTTGAGCACGGCCAAATTGTGGAGCGCGGCGACCACGACGACCTTCTTGCTCAAAAGGGAGAATATTATCAGCTCTATAACGGTATGTTCGAGCTTTCATAAATTTATAATTAGAGTCCACTCCGTAAGCCCCCTAAAATGCGAAAACAAGGCTGGGAGCGGGAAGAAACCAGAATTGCAAAAATTGGCGCAAAAGAGACCGCA
>JABLTR010032913.1_pt1 | contig 150387 bp, 135 predicted proteins | sample 7160071 | NCBI WGS metagenome assembly JABLTR01 (sample SAMN14651230, study PRJNA627086) | human gut metagenome | isolation source: feces | host: Homo sapiens
ACAGCTCAGGTTTACGTTCTGACAAAAGATGAAGGTGGACGTCATACTCCATTCTTCAACAACTATCGTCCACAGTTCTACTTCAGAACAACAGACGTTACAGGTGTCTGCAACCTGCCAGAAGGCGTTGAGATGTGCATGCCTGGAGATAACGTAGAGATGTCAATCGAACTGATTCACCCAGTTGCTATGGAGCAGGGACTTCGTTTCGCTATCCGTGAAGGCGGACGTACAGTAGGATCAGGAAGAGTTGCTACAATCATCGAATAATATTGGATTATTTGAATTCAAAAGGGCTTTCCGAGAAATCGGAAGGTCCTTTTTTGCTTTTCCGGATATACCGTATAAATCTGAAAAGAGTTTATAATTCATGCACAGGTAGTTGTTGACAAACTGATATCAAAATGATATCATTAAAACATCAAAAGATAGAAGGGCGGTATGAATTATGAAAGAAAAGGTTTTTAAGGGCAAACGGTATGGCATGGCTATGCTTCTGTTACTTCTTGTCCTATACGGAGCAGCAACGGCAGGCCTGATCTATGGAGTGGCCGGGGAGCATGTGGCAGTAGGAATTATAGCAGGCATATGGGTTTGTATCGGCTGGATTCCATTCCTGGGCCTGAAGGTCTTAAGGCCGCAGGAGGCACTGGTGCTTACGCTGTTCGGCAAATATATCGGCACGCTGAAGGATAATGGGTTCTATTATGTGAATCCATTCTGCACAAGCGTCAACCCGGCATCTAAGACAAGGCTTAGCCAGAGCGGCGATGTGGACGGAGGCAAGAGAAAGGAATCCGGTCAGAGTGCAGGCGCGGAGGCCGGAAATAAGAAGATATCCTTAAAGATTATGACTTTGAATAATAACCGGCAGAAGATCAATGACTGTCTGGGCAACCCCGTTGAGATCGGAATCGCGGTGACATGGCGGGTAGTTGACACGGCAAAGGCAGTTTTCAATGTGGATAACTACAAGGAATATCTGTCCCTCCAGTGCGACAGCGCTCTGAGGAACATCGTGCGACTGTATCCTTATGATGTGGCTCCCAACGTGGACACCACGGGAGATGGGATTGCCGACGACGGAAGCCTGAGAGGCTCCAGCGAGGTGGTGGCTTCCAGAATCCGGGAAGAGATCCAGACAAAGGTAGAAGAGGCAGGCCTTGAGATCGTCGAGGCACGTATTACCTATCTGGCTTATGCGCCTGAGATTGCGGCGGCCATGCTGCAGAGACAGCAGGCATCTGCTATCATTGATGCCAGGAAAATGATCGTAGACGGTGCAGTGGGGATGGTTGAGATGGCTTTGGAACGGCTGAATGAGAATCAGGTGGTAGAATTGGATGAAGAGAGAAAGGCGGCAATGGTATCCAATCTGCTGGTCGTGCTTTGTGGAAATCATGATGCACAGCCGATCGTAAATTCAGGAACACTTTACTGATATGGCAGATAAAGGGAAAAAGCAGGTCCCGCTCCGGCTCTCAGCCAAACTCTACGATGCGATCGCCGCCTGGGCAGAGGACGACTTCCGTTCTGTCAACGGCCAGATAGAATATCTCTTGACGGAATGCGTAAGACAGAGAAAGAAGAACGGCAGGCCTGTACCGCACGAACTGGATGTGCCGCCAGAATTAGATATTGAATAAAGAAGGCCCCCGGGGAATTGATTTCTATTCCCCGGGGGTCTTTCTCTTGAAATGAGAGAAAGCCGCCAGCGGGATGGCAGAAGCATGCAGAGGTGCGGCAATCCTGAAAACTTGCTAATATATTACAAATATGTTACAATTTATTAAGTTGTTGTAACATATAAAACAAAAGTATAGGGCGAAAAGAGGGTTCAGATGATAGAGATTGAGAACATAAGCAAGCATTTTGACGACACTGCGGCGTTAAGCCAAGTCTCCTTTCGAATACCTGAAGGAAAAGTATTTGGATTGCTGGGAACCAACGGAGCCGGGAAAAGCACGCTTCTTCGGGTGATGGCAGGAATTCTTAAGGCTGACGCCGGGACGGTCAGGATCGATGGAGAGGACGCATATGAGAATCCCGGGGCAAAAGAACGTTTCTTCTATCTGCCGGACGACCCTTATTATTTCCCAACAGCCACCATGGAAGATATGGCCAGATTCTATCAGAAGCAGTATTCTGCCATGGACCGAAACGGCGTGCGGTATATGGCGGATCGGCTGGAACTGGATATCCGGCGGCCGCTGCGTACATTTTCCAAGGGAATGAAGAGGCAGGCGTTTCTGATCCTGGCCTTGTGCGCCAATACAGACTACCTGCTGTGCGACGAAGTATTTGACGGACTGGATCCGGTGGTGACGGAGGCGATGAAGAACCTGTTTGGAAAAGAAATCCAGGAGCGCGCGCTTACCGTTGTGGTGGCAGCCCACAAATTACAGGATCTGGAGGACTTCTGCAATGAGATTGGGATCCTGCACAAAGGAGGCCTTTTGCTGGCCGGCGATATGAGGGAGAAGGCAGGAACGATGACCAAGATTCAGTGCGTATTCGAGCAGGACGAACCGCTGATGGCGGAGCATCCGTCGATTGTGCGCTGCCATCGGGACGGCTGCTTTACTACGGTGATCGCCAGAGGAAAGAAAGAGGAGGCCCTGGAGAATATCCGGCAGAGGAATCCCATCTTCTACAAGGAGGTGCCGATGACGCTGGAAGAGATATTTATGACAGAGATGGAGGAAAATGGTTATGACATCCGCAAAGTATTACAGTAATTGGCTGAAAGAAGCCGGGCGGGGGCATATCAGCGCGATCCTTGCCTGGGGAGGGTTTGCGCTGTATCTGATATTCAAAGTCATGTCGCTTTCTATAGATACTGACTTTGCGTTTTCCGGAATTGGAAGCGCGGAATTATCTTATCTGTGTATGGGACTTGGAATTTTATTGGCGTTTTCAGAATTCGGCTATCTGTTCCAGGCGAAAAAGCAGGACTTCTACTTTAGTCTTCCGGTAAAGAGAAGCACGATATTCTGGACGCATTATTTCCATGGGCTGCTGCATTTTGCCTTTCCGTTTTTAATCACCCAGGCGGCATGCGCCCTGTATCAGGCAAGCCGTGATACTGTGTTTGCTTCTTATGCCAGTGGGTATACCGTGCGCAGCGTGATCGTCTTTTTGCTGGTTTTTCTGCTGTTCTACCATATGGGGCTTTTGGCTGCCGCGGTATCGGGCAGAGTGGCTTTTGCGGTGGCGGTGCTGGCCGTTCTGCTGTTTTATTTCGAGATCCTGATACAGTACGTCCTGCTTGGAATGTCCCAAGAGGTCTTCCATACGTTTTACCGCATCCCGCTCTTGGAAGAGGCCGGCAGAATGCTGGCGCCTGCAAGGCTTGCGGAAGTTTTGGCAGGAACCTTCCTGTATGAGAGGCGGGAGGTACTGGAGTACTTCCCGAATGGTGGGCAGATGTGCGCTGCATTTGCATGGATATTGCTTCTGGGCATAGCAATTCTGCTGGTATTGGGAAGAAGAAAGACGGAGATGACAGGAAGGGGCTTTGCGAGCCGGTTGGCGGAACGCGTGACAGAGTTCCTGCTATCTCTGCTTGCTGGCTTATGCGTCTGTACCTTGATCCTAAAGGTCTTCCAAACAATGGGGGAAGGAGGCTTAAAAGACGTGCTGTGCCTTCTGATGGCTGGCGCTGCCGGCACGCTGGCCGCCCATCTGCTGATGGAGGGGCTGGTTCGGGCGCCCTTAAGAAAGATAGGACGCAGGAAGGGACAGCTGGCGGCAGAATGCATCGTCGTATGCACGGCAGCACTTGCCTTTCTCGGAGGCCGTGATTCCTTCGATGGCTTCTACCCGCAGCCGGACCAGATCAAGGGACTTTCCATCTTCATGAATGGGGTGGATATCGGCCAGGCCCAATTTGAAGAGATTGAAGCGGGAAGGGACCATTATCTGATAGACGCTAGGCTTGCGCAGTATTCTTTGTACGAGAACGGAATGGAAGAAGGGCTTGCCTGGCTAAGGGAGGTCTGCCAGCAGGGAAATGCATGGAATGGGAAGACGAACGCCAGAGATGGTTCAGAAAAAGAATCCAGCAGAGTTACGACGGTTACCGTATGCTATGAGATGAAAAGCGGGGCAGAGAAATACCGGGCCTATCCGGTGGATGAAGAGAGTTTGGATACGTTTGCCGGCGTGTATGAGAGCAGGGAATATAAAGAGAAGGCCTACCCGCTGACGGAGATTGAGGAGGCGGATCAGGAAAGACTAGTCTGGTCGGACGGCGTGCTTGAACAGACGCTTCGGCTGTCAGCCCAGGAGAAAAAAGACTTTCTGGCTGCGTATAAAGCGGATGTTGGCAGCCTGAAACTTGCGGATCTGAAGGAATCGCTTCCGGCCGGCTACATAGAATTGGAATCCGAAGTCAGCGCCAAAGATATGAGAGCCGCCATCTATCCATTCTTCGGGCAAACCTGCGCTTTCCTAAGAGAGCATGGGGCAGAAGTGGGGAAACAGTTGGAAGATTATAAGATCGTGGGATTAAAAATTAAGAATATCCCATCCGGCGCAGGGCAGAGAACCGGGAATACAGGCGTCAGGTTCTACCAGGAGGAAGAGGATCTGGAAGCGTGGCGAGGGAAGCTGGTCCCGGAAGACCTGGCGATCCAGCCAATCCTGCATCCTGTCGATGGACAGACGTATGCTGAAGCGGAAATCGAGGATGAGGATACCAGTTCGGTGACCATTACCCAGTGCTATGGAAAAGTGCAATAACAATTACGGTTTTAGTAATTGCGTATGCAAGCCTGGCGTAGTACACTATTAAAAGAAGCTGGCAGATTGCCGGGCGTGTGGCTATAGCCAGGAAGGAAATGCCGGATGGATACGATAAGAAAAAAACTCCATAAAGGACTTGGGAGAGTAGATGTACAGGCGGCGCTGCTTGCGGTGGCGCTTACCATCTGTTCTTCCGTATTTATCTATGGGTTTTATTACAAAACGACATACAATGAGATGATAAAAACGCTTGAGATGCGTACAGAATCTATTCACCAGTATCTGGAACAGGTGCTGGTGGAAGAAGATTTTGATGCTGTAAATACGATACAGGACGCGGACTCTTTGGCCTATCAGAGAGATAAGAAACTGCTGGGGGAGATAAGGAAGGCTACAGGCGTGCGCTATCTCTACACAGCGAAGAAGAATACGGACGGGAAATATATTTATGTGGTGGATGGGCTGGAAGAATCGTCGCCAGATTTCCGGAATCCGGGGGATCCTATTGAGAAAGAGATTATTGCGGACATCGAGCGTGCGTACCAGGGAGAGGTAGTGCTTCCGGACAAGATATTGGAGACTTCCTGGGGAAAGATATTTCTTGCCTATTATCCAATCCATAAGGGAGATGCGAAGGACAGTCCTGTTATAGGCGTGATGGGAGTGGAGTTTGACGCGGAGGAGCAGTACAATGCTTACCGGAGGCTGGAAATTATATCTCCGATCATTATCATTGCTATGTGCATACTAGCTGGAACGATTGCAAAGTTCCGATTTCGAAGGCTCTCCAATCCTTTGAGCAAGGATATGTATAATACGGATATGCTGACGCAGATGAAGAACCGGAACGCGTTTGACATTGATATGGGGAATCTGGAGGCTGAAAAGAAGTTAAAGAATATCGGCGTAGGCGTCATTGATCTGGATTATCTGAAGGCGGTAAATGATCATTACGGACACAGTTTCGGAGACGAGTATATCAAGCGCTCCGCAGAAGCGATAAGAGAAGGCCTAGCCAGGGACGCGTGGGCATACCGTACCGGAGGAGATGAATTCGTAGTGATGATGGCAAATGCTTCAAAGGATAAGATGGAAGAGCTGATCAACAGGATTCAATCAGCCTTTGAAAGGAAGATGCAGGACTTTGAGCCAGAGACTTCATTTTCCGCAGGATATGCGATCCATGACGGAGATGAGAAGATATCCATCTACAATCTGGTAGAACAGGCAGATACGCGGATGTATCAGAAGAAGCATGAAAAAGGCAAAGAGAGAAAGGACTAGAAGAGGAATGCCGGAAATAGTGGTGATAGGAGCGGCAATTATGGACGTGCTGGCGAGGCCGGCGGACGAAGCGGTGTTTCGTACGGGCTCAAGTCCTATGGAGGATATCTGCATGTCCACCGGGGGAGACGCATTTAACGAGGCTGTGATCTTGGCCAGAATGGGGAAAAAGGTCCGCCTGGAGACGGTACTTGGGGATGACCATGCAGGCCGGATGATCCGGGAGATGTGCATGGAAGAGGGGATCGCGGTAGATCCACGGCAGATCCGCCCTGAGATATCCACGGGAATCAACGTGGTCCTGATCAAGGAAGGCGGGGAACGCAGTTTCCTCACCAATGCCAACGGAAGCCTCAGGAGGCTTAAAATAGAGGATGTCAGGATGCCTTTCCCGGAAGGGGCAAAGATTCTTAGCTTTGCCAGCATCTTCGTGTTTCCTGAGATTGACTGCAGGAGCCTTAAGAAGATATTTGCCCAGGCAAAGAGCCAGGGGATGACGGTGTGCGCGGATATGACCAAAAGGAAGCACGGCGAGACGGTGGAGGATATCAAAGAGGCGCTGGAATATGTAGATTACATTCTGCCAAATGAGGAGGAGGCATGCCTGGTGACCGGGAAGGACACGGCCGAAGAGGCAGCAGAGCGACTGCTTGAGGCAGGCGTGAAGAATGTCGTCATCAAATGCGGGGCCAGAGGATGCCTGGTAAGGAACAGAAGGGAATGCTACAGGGTGATGGCGAAGCCGGGGGTAAGATGCATCGATACCACCGGAGCCGGAGACAGTTTTGCCGCCGGGTTTATCTACGCATTATCGGAAGGCAGGGAACTGCGGGAATGCGCCGAATACGCAAATGCATGCGGAGCCATGGCGGTCCAGGTACTGGGAGCGACCGGGTGGATACAGGCCGGCGCTTCAGACAAACCCTGTGAAAATGGAGGATAAGCAGATATGGAATATTCACATGAGTTCATCATGCCCAATGATGATATCCCATTTAAGATGTTCATCTTCGAAGGCAAGGACGGCAACTACGTCAGGGAGAAGCACTGGCATCGGTCGGTAGAAATATTTGCGCTGTTTGAGGGAGAATTAAGATTCTTCCTGAATGAGAAGGAATACCCGCTTAAACCCGGAGAATTCATGCTGGTCAATTCCAATGAGATTCATTCCATCCAGTCCCCAAAGGCCAACCGGACCATTGTGCTTCAGATACCGCTGGCCACGTTCGAAAATTACTATACGGAGGAACGTTTCATCTACTTCTCCCATAGTTCCAGACTTCAGGACGAGGAAGTGATGCGCCTCATCGAAGATATGTACGAGACATATGCCCGCCGGGACTGCGGCTATGAATTGAAGGTCCTGGGCCAGTTCTACCTGCTGGTGTATCTTCTGGTGGCCAAATACCGTGAGATGGAGGTCAGCATGGAATTGGTGCGCCGGAATAAGAAACTGAATAAGCTTTCCGCTATCACGGCATACATGAAGGAACACTATACCAAGGACTTATCCCTGGAGAGCCTGGCGAAGATCTTCGGCTATTCGCCGACGTATCTGTCCAGGATGTTTCAGAAGTATGCCAGGACCAATTATAAGACTTATCTGGATCATATCAGGCTGGAATATGCATACAAGGATCTGGTGAACACATCGGATGCGATTGGCGAGATCGCCAGTAATAACGGCTTTGCCAACAGCAAGGCTTTTGCGAAGGTATTCAAAAGAAAATATGGCATGCTGCCAAGCGAATACAGAAAGCGTCAGGCAGAGAATCAAGCGGGGACTTAAGTGGGGACGTAACACTTTTCAAAAGTGTTACGTCCCCACTTGGCATCTGCCCTGTCCCCTTTTGAACAAAAAGGCAAGAATTTGCCATAAACAGGGCGAATAATTGGTCGAGGCAGAAAGAATAAGTTGATATAATGACCTTATAGCAAACGAAGGCAAAAGGAGGAAGAAAACATGGAGATTCGCAAGGTTACAGATCCGTCTTTTGGAGTATATGGAAAGGTGCTGAAAGGTTATGGCTTTGACCGGATGCTAAAAGAGATGGGACACACGCCGGTACCAGATGACGGCGTCATCTATATGGCGTCCGTGGAGGAACTGGAAGGGCTGCCTGTGGCGGCGAAACTGAAAGAGCGGGCATACGGAGGCCTGCCCATCCAGATTGGCTATTGCAATGGCAATAATCATAAGCTGAATGCGCTGGAGTACCATCGTTCCTCGGAGATAGACATTGCGGCCAGCGATCTGATTCTGCTTCTGGGACGGCAGCAGGATATAGAGGCGGATTACACCTATGATACGGAAAGGGCGCAGGCATATTATGTTCCGGCCGGGACGGCGGTGGAACTATATGCGACGACGCTTCATTATGCGCCTTGTACAGCGCAGGGAAATGGGTTTAGATGCGTCATCGTACTGCCGAAGGATACCAATACAGACCTGGGCTTTAAGCCTGGAAAGGATGGAGAAGACCGGCTTCTGGCGGCCAGGAACAAATGGCTGATCGCCCATAAGGAGGCCGCGATCGAAGGTGCTTTCTGCGGGTTAAAAGGAGAAAATATTACGCTATAATTACTTGACGAAATAGGAGAAGGAGGTACAATGATTATGAGTAACATGCCAGAAGTGAAGATCGGGGTTGTGGCTGTCAGCCGCGACTGCTTCCCGGAGAGTCTGTCCGTGACGAGAAGAGAGAATCTGATGAAGGCCTATCAAGAAAAATACGGGGAGGAAGGAATCTATGAATGTCCGATCTGTATTGTAGAGAGCGAGATCCATATGGTGCAGGCACTGGAAGATATACAGAAAGCCGGGTGCAATGCATTGGCGGTCTATCTTGGCAACTTCGGGCCGGAGATAGCGGAGACCCTGCTTGCAAAGCATTTTGACGGGCCAAAGATGTTCCTGGCAGCAGCAGAGGAGACAGGCAGCAGCTTGCTGGATGGCCGCGGAGATGCCTATTGCGGAATGCTCAATGCCAGCTATAACCTGAAACTGCGGAACATAAACGCTTACATACCGGAATATCCGGTGGGGGACGCAGGAGAATGTGCGGATATGATTCATGAATTCCTGCCCATTGCCCGGGCTATCATAGGATTGAGCAATCTGAAGATCATCAGTTTCGGGCCAAGGCCTCTGAATTTCCTTGCCTGCAATGCCCCCATCAAGCAGCTGTATAATCTGGGGGTGGAGATCGAGGAGAATTCGGAGCTGGATCTGTTCGAGGCCTTCCATAGGCATGACGAGGATGAGCGGATTCCCGGCATTGTCAGAGAAATGGAAGAGGAATTGGGAGAGGGCAATAAGAAGCCGGAGATTCTTGCGAAACTGGCACAGTACGAACTGACGCTGAAAGACTGGGTGGAGGAACATAAGGGATACCGCAAATACGTAGCGATCGCTGGCAAGTGCTGGCCAGCGTTCCAGACCCAGTTCGGCTTCGTGCCTTGTTATGTGAACAGCCGCCTGACCGCCCAGGGCATTCCGGTATCCTGCGAGGTGGATATCTACGGAGCGCTGAGCGAATTCATCGGAACTGTCGTGAGCGGCGATACGGTAACCCTGCTCGACATCAACAATTCCGTGCCGGAAGATATGTTTGAAGAGGATATCAAGGGCAGATTCAATTATACCAGACAGGATACGTTCATGGGATTCCACTGCGGCAATACGGCCTCATCCAAACTGGCATTCTGTGAGATGAAGTATCAGAAGATCATGGCAAGGGCGCTTCCACAGGAGGTGACGCAGGGAACACTGGAAGGAGATATCATTCCGGGAGACATTACCTTCTTCCGGCTGCAGAGTACTGCGGACAGCCGTCTGAGAGCCTACATTGCCCACGGAGAGGTGCTGCCTGTCGCAACCCGCTCATTTGGCGGAATTGGAGTATTTGCAATTCCCGAGATGGGAAGGTTCTACCGCCACGTATTGATCGAAGGAGGATATCCGCACCATGGCGCTGTTGCGTTCGGCCACCACGGAAAGGCCTTGTTCGAGGTGTTCAAGTATATCGGCGTGCCGGTGGAAGAGATTGGCTATAATCAGCCTGCCACCGTCAGATATCCGACGGAAAATCCCTGGCGGTAAGACGGAAGGAATGGCGGATAGTATGGTATAGAAAGCCGTATGTGCAAGATTATGAGCAGGAACAGAGTTGAAATGGAATAAAAGGAGGAAAAAAGATGCTATATATAGGAGTGGATCTGGGAACTTCAGCGGTAAAACTGCTGCTGATGGATGAAGAAGGCAAAATACGCAATATCGTTTCCAAAGAATATCCCTTGTTCTTCCCGCACCCGGGCTGGTCGGAGCAGAGGCCGCAGGACTGGTTCGAACAGTCCATGGAAGGGATCCGGGAACTGACCGCAGAGTGTGACAAAGAAGAGGTCGCAGGCATCAGCTTCGGCGGACAGATGCATGGGCTGGTGGCGCTGGATAAGGATGATAATGTTATCCGCCCGGCGATACTGTGGAATGACGGACGAACAGGGGAAGAGACGGATTACCTGAATCAGACGATCGGCAAGGAACGACTGTCCGCATATACGGCGAACATTGCATTTGCGGGATTTACCGCGCCGAAGATCCTCTGGATGAAGAAGCATGAGCCGGAGAATTTTGGGAAAATAAGCAAAATCATGCTTCCCAAGGACTATCTGGCCTACAAGTTGTCCGGCTCTTTCTGCACGGATGTATCCGACGCGTCAGGGATGCTGCTGATGGATGTAAAGAACAGATGCTGGTCCGGGGAAATGCTGGATATCTGCGGCATTACAGAAGCGCAGCTGCCTACGCTGCACGAAAGTTACGAAGTGGTGGGCACGCTGAGACCCGGGATTGCCGAAGAACTGGGGCTGCCAAAGTCGGTAAAAGTAATCGCAGGCGCGGGGGACAATGCGGCGGCAGCCGTCGGAACAGGCACGGTGGGAGAGGGAAGATGCAATATTTCCCTTGGAACCTCAGGGACCATCTTCATCTCCAGCAAGAAATTCGGCGTGGATGAGCACAATGCACTGCATTCCTTTGCCCACGCGGACGGCAATTACCATCTGATGGGCTGTATGCTGAGCGCGGCCGCCTGCAACAAATGGTGGAGCGAGGAAATCTTAAAGTCCAAGGACTTTGCCGCAGAACAGTCGGGCATTACCAGGCTTGGGGAGAACCACGTATTCTACCTTCCTTACCTGATGGGAGAGCGTTCTCCGCATAATAACCCGGATGCCCGCGCGATGTTCATCGGCATGTCCATGGATACCACAAGGGAGGATATGACCCAGGCCGTGCTGGAAGGGGTTACATTCGGGCTTCGGGATTCTCTGGAAGTTGCAAGAAGCCTTGGCATCCAGATCGAGCGCACGAAGATCTGCGGAGGCGGGGCAAAAAGCCCGCTGTGGAAGAAGATCATCGCAAATGTAATGAACATGAAGGTAGATGTGATCGAGAGCGAGGAAGGGCCGGCGCTTGGCGCAGCCATGCTGGCGGCAGTAGGCTGCAAAGCCTACCCGGATGTGGAGACGATCGCCAAAAAACTGGTAAAAGTAGTAGATACGGTAGAGCCGGATCCGGAACTGGTGGCAAAATATGAGGAAAGGTATCAGAAGTTTAGGCGGATATATCCTACGGTGAAGGAATTGTACTAAGAGAATTTTAGCGGATTGAGGACGCCGGGGAAGGGCGGGGGCGGATTGCTCCGATGCTTCGCCGCCTCCGGCTATTCCACCAAACTGTAAGAGTCTGAGACAGTCGGCTTAAGGCCTCCTGCCACAGGCTCTAACATTTTGGGGAAGGATCCTGCGGACGGCTGCGCTTAACCTGCACAATCCACCCCCGCCCTTCCCCGGCTGGCGCCATCCGCCAGAAATTCTGAAGAAAGACCGGATTGCTCCGATGCCATGTCGCCATTAGATGTTCCGCCAAAAGGCGTACCTTATCGCCCGCACTGACGCCGGAATTGCCAGCAAATTGCCGGGAGACTGAGGGGAGGGGGCGTGGCTTGCGCAGGGTAAGCGGCGGCGTCCGGAATATCCTTGCCGGATACGTTAGACTGCCAGAGAAGAGCCGTTATCGGCGACTCTCTGGCAGCCTTACGTATCCGTGCAAGAGATGGAGGCGCCAAAGCATCGGAGCAAACCACGCCCCCTCCCCTCAGGCGGTTCGCCAATCCTCCCAATTCCCCTAAATTCCTAATTCCATTCCCCACTTCCTTATGATAAAATATAGAAGAATGTAGGTTTTGAGAGTGAAGAACAAGAGGAGGAAATAAAATGGAAAGTCGAAAAATCATCCAGATAGAGGACAAGGTTCCTTTCCGGCTGCTGGTTCCGTTAAGCATCCAGCATATGTTTGCCATGTTCGGGGCATCCGTGCTGGTGCCGTTCCTGTTTGGAATCAGCCCGGCCATCGTGCTGTTCATGAATGGCGTGGGAACGTTGCTGTTCATCTTGATCACGAAGGGAAGGGCGCCGGCTTACCTGGGTTCCAGTTTTGCCTTTCTTGCGCCAGCGGGAATCGTTATCAGCGAGATGGGATATCCGTACGCGCTGGGCGGATTTGTCGCCGTGGGATTCTGCGGCTGCCTCCTTGCGCTGATCATCTATAAATTCGGCTCCGACTGGATTGACGTGGTATTGCCTCCGGCCGCTATGGGACCGGTCGTTGCGCTGATCGGGCTGGAACTGTCCGGAAGCGCCGCCAGCAACGCGGGACTGCTGGAGAAGACGGTAGATCCAAAGAACGTGATCGTATTCGTGGTGACGCTGGGAGTGGCGATATTCGGTAACATCCTTTTCCGCGGCTTCCTTTCTGTGATACCGATACTGATTGCGGTCATCGCGGGGTATGTGGCTGCGCTTTGCTGCGGCATCGTTGATTTTACGGAAGTGTCCAAGGCATCCATCTTTGCCATGCCCAATTTTCAGATGCCGAAGTTCAGCATGGAGGCAATCCTGATCATCCTTCCGGTACTGCTGGTGATTACATCGGAACACATTGGACATCAGGTGGTAACAAGCAAGATTGTAGGGCGGGATCTTCTGAAAGATCCGGGACTTCACCGGTCTTTGCTGGGGGACAACCTTTCAACTATGATATCAGGATGCATCGGATCCGTGCCGACCACGACTTACGGCGAGAATATCGGGGTAATGGCTGTCACCAAGGTATATAGCGTAAGGGTGATCGCAGGCGCTGCCGTCCTTTCCATTATCTGTTCCTTCGTAGGGAAGCTTTCTACTTTGATCCAGACGATCCCGGGACCTGTCATCGGGGGCATATCCTTCCTCCTGTACGGTATGATTGGCGCATCCGGCATCCGTATCCTGGTGGATTCCAAGGTGGACTATGGACGTTCCAGGAACCTGACGCTGACAAGCGTGGTATTTGTAACCGGACTGTCCGGAATCTCGGTGAAGTTTGGAAATATTCAGCTGACAGGCATGGTGCTGGCCTGCGTAGTAGGAATGGCGCTGAGCCTGGTATTCTATATCCTTGACAAATTAAAATTAACGAATGACAGGGAAGAGGCGTAAGATCTGGAGGAGTGTTATGAGCGAGAAGAAGTCGAAAGAGCAAGAGACGAAAGAAACCATGGTTGATACCATATGCAGAAATATACGCAGGGATATTATTGCCCATGAGTTAAGGCCAGGACAGAAGATCAATGTAAAAGAACTGGCGGCCAGGTATGGGACCAGCGAGACGCCGGTAAAGATAGCCTTAAACCGGCTTCTGTCCGAGCAGATCGTGGAGAATTTTCCCCGCCATGGAATGAAGATAAAGTCGATAGACGAGGAAGAGGCTAAGGAGATATTCAGCCTGAGGCTGATGATGGATCTTTATTATACCAAGGAGATCATCGAGGCCGTACATACGAACAATACGCTCAGGGAAGCGCTTGAGAATAATGTGAATGAGCATTATGAGATCATGAAGAAGTATGAGAATGAGAATACGGTAGAAAAATATATGGAGAATTATATCCATGACGCCAAATTCCATGAATTGTATCTGAAATGCTCGGGGAACAGGAAACTGGTAGAATTATACCATAGCGTGAATCCTTTCATATACAGCAATTATATTTTCCGGAAACAATCTAAGGAGAAAGATTTTGCAGGAGTGGAAGAACACAGGAAGATTATCCAGGCAATCTTTGACGAGGATGAAGAGCGGCTCAGGGAATGCCTGAAAGAGCATATTAATAATGCGGTAAAGGCGATCAGCATGATCATTAAGATTGATAAGATGCTGTAATAACGAAGTACAGAACCGGCGGAAAACGCAAGAAGCAAATTGCGTTTTCCGCCGGTTTTTTTGCTGCTGTCTGATGGGCTGTTGTAATATTGCACAAATTTTCTTGTCTAATTATAGGAGAATTGGCTGATTGACGCGATTGACAATAAAATATATAATTAGATACAGAAAAAATCTTTTTTAGAAAGAAAAAAATCTAAAGTTCATGGAGGAAATTATGAAAGCATTAGTGTATGAAGGAGCCAAAAAGGCCGTGCTGGAGGATGTTAAAGAGCCAAAGAAGAAGGAAGGCGCGGTAAAACTGGATATAAAGTACTGTGGAATATGCGGATCTGATATCGGAATCTATCTTGGGACGCATCCCAGAGCCAAGGCGCCGCTGGTTTTCGGGCATGAATTTCTGGGGATTGTGGCAGAAGACGGACAGAAGTTCAAGAAAGGCGACCGGGTAGTACCGTTTCCGCTGCTATCCTGCGGACAATGCAGAGCCTGCAGGACAGGGAACGAGCATGTATGCAATACCCTCGGACTGATCGGCATTGATAAGGACGGCGGCGTGTGCGAACGAATCTATGTGGATGAGGACGTGCTGTACAAGGTTCCGGATGGGGTCAGCGATAAGGCGGCGGCAGTCATCGAGCCTTTGGCGGTGATCGTAAGAGCGATCCATCAATCCGGCTTTAAGGCGATGGACACCTGCGTCGTGATCGGAGCGGGTCCCATCGGCATGCTGACAGGAATCGTGCTGAAGTTTGCAGGCGCTTCCAAGGTATTTATCTCGGATGTGGCTGCAAAAAGACTGGATCAGGCAAGGGCGTTCGGCCTGATTCCGGTGAACGCAGCCAAGGAAGACCTGGAACAAGTCGTAAAAGATGCCACGGACGGGGAAGGATGCGATACCCTCTTCGAATGCAGCGGCGCGGCCGCAGCTGCCATGCAGATGACGGATATAACAAGGGTAAGCGGCAATATCTGCATTGTATCGGTACATAAGGCGCCTCATGAGGTCATGCTTCGGGACGTGAATTTCAAGGAGCAGCATATTGTTGGAACCAGGGTCTACACCAGAGAAGAATTCAAGGAGGCGGTGGAGTTATCCAGGCTCCTGGAAAAACAGCTGGAGCAGGTAGTGACCCATGTGGTACCGCTAAAAGACAGCGAGAAGGTATTCGACATGATCGCGGATGAAGCGTGCGGCACGATCAAGGTGATCGTGGACTGCCAGGACAGATAGAAGGACAGATAGAAAGACGGAAGGAAGACAAAGTTATGCGGATATTAGCCCTGGAGGCAAGTACGACATCGGCGAAAGCCATGCTCTACGATACAAAGAGCAGAACGTATGAAGAGAAGATAAAAGCATATGGGAAAATGTATGATGAGGAAGTGCTTCACGACGCAGACAAGGTGTTTGACTGCATGGCGAAGATTGGAAGAGAGCTGGCCGGGGGCCGGGAGATTTCCATTATTTCCTTAAGCGGAACATGGCACAGCGTCCTGCTCTGCGACCGTAGGATGCGGCCGGCGACACCGGTCTATCCCTGGTCCTATACCGGTGCGGCCCCGCTTTGCGGCCGGCTTAGGGAAGATGCCAGTTTTGTGGAAGACTATTACCAGAAGACAGGCTGCATGGTGAATGCTACCTATCCATTTTTCAAACTTCTTTTTCTCAGGGAGCAAGGATATGATCTGAAAGACTACTATATCATGGGGCAGGGAACCTATAACACCTACCGGCTGACCGGGGAGCGAGTGGCCTCTCGATGCATGATATCCGGGACAGGGCTTATGAATATACATACCAGGGAATACGATGATGAGATTCTTAAGATGGCGGGAATCGCCAGAAGCCAGCTGTCCCGGCTTACAGAAAGCAATCATACGCAGCCATTGTCCGAAGAAGGAGCAAAGATTCTGGGGTTACGCCCGGGGATTCCGGTGATTGTGGCCAATTCTGACGGAGGCTTAAACCAGATCGGCGTTGGCGCGATCAAGGAGAATGTGATGACCTTCTCCGTGGGAACCAGCGGAGCCATGCGGATCAGTACCGCCAAGCCGATGATTCCCAAATCGCCATCCACCTGGTGCTACCTGTCGCCTAAGGGCTGGCTTAGCGGGGCCGCAACGGCAGGGTGCTGCAACTGTATTGACTGGTTTGTGGAACACGTGGCAGCTGGCAGGACGGACTATAGCCAGCTGGAGCAAGGGGAAGACGAGATTCTGGATACGCCCATATTCCTTCCGTTCCTCTTTGGGGAGCGATGTCCCGGATGGAATGACAAAAGAGGCGGCGGATTTGCCGGACTTAAGGCCGGCCATGACATTAAGGATATGTACAGGGGCGTACAGCAGGGAATCTTATTTAATCTCTATCATTGCTACAGGCTTCTTACGGAAGTGGCAGGGGAGCCTGAGAAGATAAAACTATCAGGGGGGATTCTCCATTCCAGGGTATGGACGCAGATGTGCGCCGATATCTTTGGAAAAGAGATGGAGATAGATCAATCCAAGCAAAGCTCCCTGATGGGCGCGGTCATACTGGCACGGGAAATCATAGGGGATCTTAAGGATATTTCCGACTATGAGCCGAGCGTAAAGACTACCGTGAGGCCGGATATGGCAAGGAATGAACGGTATAGGAAGCAGTTTGAGAGGTATTTGCAGATGTATAGAAGCATGGAGCAAGAATAGGAGGAAGAAAATGGAGAAGAAAAAAATCATCGCCTCGGCGGCGGTTGTGGCTGCAATAGTATTGGGCGCAACGTTCACTGCGGTTGGAGGAAAATTCAAGCAGGAAGAAAAGGTCAATCTTATCCTGTCCAATGTTACATCCTCTTCCGCGAAAGAGGCGGGACTGAAGTTTAAAGAATTGGTAGAGGAATATTCCGACGGAACGGTAACCGTGGATGTATTCCAGGATAACCAGCTGGGGGATGATAAGACCTCGGTGGAAGGAGTGCAGGTGGGCGACATTGATATCGCAGTGTCATCGACCAGCTCGCTTTCTACAATGTATAAGGATTATTACCTGTTTGACACGCCATACCTGTTCCTGAATTCCGACGAAGTCTACGATATCGGCTTTGGAGGAGAGGCAGGAGAGAAGATCATGGAAGGCGTGGAAGACGTAGGACTGCGCGGAATGGCAATGTGGGAGAATGGATTCCGCAATTATACCAATGACAAGATTCCCGTAAGCAAGCCAGAAGACGTAAAAGGGCAGAAGATCCGCACCATGGAAAATGACATCCATCTGAAGGCATGGTCCGCGATCGGAGCCAATCCGACGCCCATGGCCTTCTCTGAATTGTTTACAGCAATGCAGCAGGGAACCGTAGACGGAGAAGAGAACCCGATCGGTATTATCCAGAGCAACCGGTTCTACGAAGTACAGAAATACATCTCCCTGACGCAGCATGTATATACTCCGTACTGCGTGGTCATGAACCCAAGGAAATATGATTCCCTGACAGACCAGCAGAAAGAGGCGGTGGATAAAGCGATGAAAGAAGCCACCGAGTATCAGATCAAGCTCTCTCAGGAAGACGAGGAGAAAGCGCTAAAGGATATGGAAGAATACGGCTGCGAGATCATCACGCTGTCGGATGAGGAGAAGCAGGCTTTCCAGAAGATCGTAGAAGAAAATGAGATATTTGATTTCGCGAAAAGCAAGATGGCTCATCCAGAGTACTTTGATGAGATGCAGAAAGAATTAGAAGAATATAGGGGGAACGCAGAATGAAAAAATTAATTCACTGGCTGGATGAATACCTGGAGATTTCTCTGTGCGTGGCATTGATGTCAGTCATGACGGTTGTAATATTCGTGCAGGTTGTAATGCGTTATGTTTTCCATAATTCTCTGACCTGGTCGGAAGAATTTGCAAGATACTGTTTTATCTGGCTGATCTATCTTGGGATCAGCTATGGATGCAAGATTATGAAGCACATCAAAATTGATGCCGCCTTAAAACTGTTTCCGGAAAAGATACGGCCATATGTAGTGCTATTCGGGGATCTGTGCGTGCTGGCATTTGCCGTGTATATCGTGATCACCGGATGGGAACTGACCATGTTCCAGGCGCAGCTTGGAAAGACGTCGCCCGCGCTTGGATTGCCGCTTCAGTTTGTGAACGCGGCGCCGGTGGCGGGATTCTTCCTGGCGGCAATCCGGCAGATACAGACCATATTCTACAGGGTCGGGCAATTAGGAAAGGATGGTGAGTAAGGATGGTATGTGCAGTACTTTTTATCGTGTTGATCATTGCGCTGGTGGTAAATGTCCCTGTGGGAATTGCCATCGGAGTATCTTCTCTGGCAGCGGTGCTGGCAGATGGGAGATTAAGTTCCACTTATATTGTGCAGCAGCTGGTGACGAGCGCGGATTCATTTCCGCTGATGGCAATTCCGCTGTTTATCCTGGCAGGCGAGCTGATGAGCGCCGGAGGGGTATCTAAGAGAATATTGAATGTATGCAATGTGTTCTTTGGAAGGATCACGGGCGGCCTTGCCATCGTAACCGTCATCGTATGCATGTTCTTTGCGGCAGTGTCCGGTTCCGGGCCGGCAACCGTAGCCGCGGTAGGCTCCATGGTCGTGCCCACCATGCTTGAAAAGGGATACAGCAAGAGTTTCACGCTGGCGCTGATTGCAACGGCGGGAAGCATAGGCGTCGTAATACCGCCCAGCATTCCGATGGTCATCTACGGCGTGTCTACCAGCACGTCCATCAGCGGCATGTTTATGGCAGGATTCCTGCCGGGCATCCTGATTGGAATCGGCCTGATCATCTGCTGCTACTTCTACTGCAAGAAGCAAGGCTGGAAGGGGGATGACCGTCGCTATACGGCCAAGGAGAAACTGGCAGCCATCTGGGATGCCAAATGGGCGCTGATCAATCCGGTAATCATCCTGGGAGGAATCTATGCAGGGATCTTCACGCCTACGGAAGCGGCGGCAGTTGCGGCAGTATACGCGTTTATATGCGGAACATTCATCCATAGGGAACTGAATATTAAGAATATTTTTGATCCGATCGCTGCATCCTGCTCTACCACCGGAACGACCATGGTTATTATCGGATGTGCAACGGCATTTACGAAGATTCTGACCATCCAGCGGATTCCGGACATGATCACAAAAGGGATCAGCGGGCTGACCACTAACTATGTGCTGATCCTGCTGCTGATCAATCTGCTGCTTCTGATTGTGGGCTGCTTCATGGATACCACGCCGGCGATGATGGTACTGTCGCCAATCCTGCTTCCGATCGCGCTTAGCATCGGAATGGACCCGATCCACTTCGGAGTCATCATGGTCGTGAACCTTGCGATCGGATTCATCACGCCGCCTCTTGGAATCAACCTGTTCGTGGCGGCCAGAGTCGGGCGGGAGCCGCTTGAGACAGTTACCAGCGGCATTGTGAGATTCATGGTAGTCATGCTGATCTGCCTGATGCTGATCACGTTTATACCAGCGATATCAATGCTGATACCGAATGCGTTTATGTAACTTATAGAGTAACAGAGTAAGAAGGAGAGAATGAACATGGATGTAATGAAAAAAGTAGAAGAATTAAAGATCGTACCCGTTGTGAAGCTGGATCGGGCAGAGGATGCTAGGCCGCTGGCAGAGGCGCTGTGTGCCGGAGGGCTTCCGGTAGCGGAAGTTACGTTCAGGACGGATGCTGCCGAGGAATCCATCCGGGTTATGAGGAAGGAATTCCCGGAGATGCTTGTCGGGGCAGGAACGGTTACGAATCTTGACCAGGCTGCGCGCGCGGTGGAGGCGGGAGCCCAGTTCATAGTCTCTCCCGGAATGAGTAGGGCGGTGGTCGAATATGCCCTGGAGAAAGGCATTGCGGTATTTCCTGGCACCTGCACCCCGACGGAAGTCATGATGGCCATGGAATACCAGCTTCCGGTGGTGAAGTTCTTCCCGGCGAAGCAGTATGGAGGCCTGGACACGATCAAGGCGCTTGCGGCGCCGTTCCCGTCCATGCGCTTCATGCCTACCGGAGGGATCAATGCGGACAATATTAAGGAATATCTTGGATTTGACAAGATTGTGGCATGCGGAGGCAGCTGGATGGTAAAAGACGCCTACATCAATGCCGGGGAATTTGACAAGATCAGGGAATTAACCGAAGAGGCAGTAAAACTTGTAAAATAAGCAGAAAAAAGGGAGAAGAATTATGAAGAATTATACGGATCTGACAGGCAAGAATGCAATCGTTACAGGGGCAGCCCAGGGCTTAAGCCTTGGCATGGCAGAAGGGCTGATGGAGGCAGGAGCTAAGGTCTGCATCATCGACGTCAATCCAAAGGCAGAAGAAGTCGCAAAGGAGAAATGCGCCCAGGGCTATGACTGCCATGCGGTAATTGCCAATCTCACAGAGGAAGAGGACAGGAAGGTAAAATTCAGCCAGGCTGTAGAAATGCTGGGCGGCCGTCTGGATATCCTGGTAAACGGAGCGGGCGTGCAGCGCAGGCATAAGAGCGAGGAATTCCCCAAGGAGGACTGGGACTTTGTAATGAACGTAAACCTGAACGCGGTATTCTACATGTGCCAGCTGGCGGCTAAGCAGTTTATGGCACAGAACAGCAAGGGAAAGATCATTAATATCGCGTCCATGCTGTCCTTCTTCGGCGGCTATACAGTGCCTGCCTATGCGGCTTCCAAGGGAGCTGTGGCTCAGCTGACCAAAGCATTCTGCAACGAGTGGGCGGAAAAAGGGATCAACGTCAATGCCCTGGCGCCGGGCTATATGGCGACCGAGATGAATACGGCGCTGATGGATCCTGCCAACCCAAGATACCAGTCTATCACGGAGCGGATTCCCGCTAAGAAATGGGGAACCGGGGATGATATGAAAGGACCCTGCGTATTCCTGGCCTCTGAGGCATCCGATTACCTGAATGGCGCCATCATTCCTGTAGACGGCGGATACCTGGTCAGATAAGGAGAAACGGATGATGCAGTGTGAGATAGGCGTATATGGGCTGGGCGTCATGGGGGCAGGCATAGCGAGGAATATGCTGGACCATGGGGTTAGAACCGCGGTATACAGCGTGTCCGAAGAAGAACGAAAGAGGTTCGAGACGGATGGATATGAGGAAACATGCAAGGTATGCGACACGGAGGCGGAACTGATCCAGTCCCTTGCCCGGCCAAGAAAGATATTTCTGATGATCACCGCCGGAAGTCCGGTGGATGCCGTGCTTTCTTCGCTGGTTCCGTCGCTTGAGCCAGGGGATGTGATCTTTGATGGAGGCAATTCCTATTATAAGGACACCGACAGACGGTGCCACGCCTTGGAAGAGAAAGAAATTCGCTATGTGGGATGCGGCATATCAGGCGGAAGGCTTGGAGCATTGTACGGCCCCAGCATTATGCCCGGCGGAAGTTATGAAGGCTACCGTGCAGGCGAGAAGATTCTGAGGGCAATCGCGGCAACGGCAGATGGAAAGCCTTGCTGCGCCTATGTCGGCCAGGGGGGAAGCGGCCATTATGTGAAGATGGTGCATAACGGAATCGAGTATGCCATCCTGGAACTGATTGCGGAGGCCTACATGCTTATGCGAAGCGGACTTTCCATGACCCATGAGGCGGTCCTTGCAGTATTCAAAGGCTGGCAGCGGACGCGGCTGGATTCTTACCTGATCGACATCAGCGTTCAGGTGATGGAGCAATACGAGGAGGACGGCGTGCCGCTGATTGACAGGATTCTGGATGTAGCGGAACAGAAAGGCACCGGGAAGTGGACGCTTTGCGAGGCCATAGAAAGAGGCGTATATACGCCGGGCATCTATGAGTCTGTCCTTGCGCGCAGTTTTTCGGCAAAGAAGGAAGAGCGCCTTGCCGGCGCGGCTATCCTGAATGCGTCAGCCAGGAAGATGGAACTTAATCAGGCAGAAGAGACGTTAGGAGACGCGCTTCTTCTCGCCATAGCGCTGTCATATAGCCAGGGGATGGAATTGATCCGCAAGGCATCCGATGACAATGGCTGGGAAATCGATCTGGCCGCCCTCGCAGATCTTTGGAAGGCAGGGTGCATCATACGAAGCAGCCTGCTGGGAGATATCAAAGAGGCGGCAAAGGAAACGGCCGCGCCTCTGATCTTATCTGAGGCATTTGAAAGCCTGCGGAAGCTGGAGCCATCGCTTCGCGATGTAGTGGTGAAGGCGGAAGCCGCGGGAATGGCGCCGACAGGGTTTGCGGCCGCGCTTCATTATTATGATTATTACCGTAGGAAGGATATGCCCGTCAGATTCGTCCAGGCGCTGCGGGACTGTTTCGGCGCCCACACGTATATGCGGAAGGATCAGGAAGGGCACTTCCATACAGAATGGCAGACAATAGGCAAGTAATAGCGGAGGAAGAACATGGGCAAGTATAAAGTAATTGTAACAGCCAGGTCGTTTGGAAAGGCGGACGATCAGGCGTTGAGGCTTTTAGAGGAGCATGGATGCGATGTCGTAAGGCTTGCGGCAGGAGATGCCGCATTTGACGAACAGATAAAAAAGGAAATCACGGCGGCAGATGCAGTGATCGCGGGATTGGATGCTTATTCCAGGGAATTGATCGACTCGGCCGAAAGACTGAAGGTCATCTCCCGTTACGGGGTAGGATATGACAAGGTAGATGTAGAGGCTGCGAACAGGAAAGGGATCCTGGTTACGATAACCCCGGGAGCCAACGGAGACTCTGTGGCAGACCTGGCGGTAACTTTGATGCTGGACGCGGCCCGCAATGTGGCGGCTATGGATGCGGCTATGAAGGGCAGGGCCCAGGCGCGCCCCCAGGGAGTCGAGATGTGGCAGAAAACCTTGGGCGTGATCGGAACCGGAAGGATTGGCCAGGGGGTAGCCAGAAGGTGCAGGGGATTCGATATGAAGATTCTCTGTTATGATATCTACGAGAACGAAGCATTTAAGAAAGAATGCAATGCCAAGTACGTGGATCTTTCGACCCTGCTTAAGGAATCCGATTTTATTACCATCCATTCCCCGCTGACGCCGGAGACAAAAGATATGATCGGCGCCAGGGAATTTGACATGATGAAGAATGATGCGGTGATCGTCAACACGGCCCGCGGCGGAATCATCAATGAAGAGGCGCTGTACGAAGCGCTGAAGTCTGGCAGCATCCGGGGCGCGGGACTGGACGCGACGGTAGATGAGCCGCCTTATGACAGCCCGCTTATGACGCTTCCCAACTGTATTCTTACGCCCCACGCAGGAGCGGCAACGAAAGAAGCCAGCAGCAAGATGAGCCTGATGGCGGCGCAGAACGTGGTTGACGTGCTGACAACAGGAGACTGTAAATATAAAGTGAATCCATAATTTTAGGAAGAGCGGCTGATGCTATCATCGGCCGCTCTTTTTGTATTGTAAAACTTTATTTGATGCTCAAACAAATTAAAGAGTGCACTCTAAAAGTGTTGCATTTTTTTGAGAAAAGTGCTATTATTTTATAGGATTTTAATAAATAGTTTATCACAGTAAAGTGATACTAAGGAGAAAATTAAATATGACAGGCGTAAATCTATTAGAAAAACTGCTTGATTCGTATCAGTCCAGCTACGATATAGACCGAGCCTATGATGTCGACGGGGACGTCTATGACGCACATGCCAGCTTCAATGTAACCAGCGCCAAGTATGTCCTCATTAAGAAGGCTGAACTTTGGCGGGCGAATTGTTTCGAGCATGTGTTTTTCCGCGTGCTTGAGGAACTGACAGTTCAGGATATCGAGAGATTCCGCCGGCAGATCGTGACATACATAGAGCCAACGCTGGTGCGGGGCGGGAAGAAATGTCCGGAAAAAGACCATATGTACACTTATATGACAGGCGTGTTCATCGCCGGCCATGGGGTGTCGGATCAAGTAAAGAAAATGGTGAAAAGTTTCGGATATGTGAAGAACTATCGGTTTGCCATCCGGGGATACAGCGAGGCAAGACTTCTTGTCTTTGATCTTGAGAATCATAAAGTATTCGGCAACCGGGCGGCAAAAGACCTTGTGAAAGGCTATACAAAGGCCGGAATTATCTGACCTTTTTAGCATACCATACAAAACGAAGGAATGAGGAGGAATTAAGTATGAATGGTATTCTAGTACTAGTTATTGGTATTGCGATCCTGGCCGTTGCATATCTTACATACGGCAAATGGCTTGCAAAACAGTGGGGAATTGATCCATCAAGAGAAACTCCTTCACACACGGAAGAGGACGGCGTGGATTATGTTCCCGCAAAAGCTCCGGTGCTGATGGGACATCATTTCTCATCTATCGCAGGAGCCGGCCCGATCAACGGACCTATCCAGGCTGCTGTATTCGGATGGGTGCCAGTGCTCTTATGGGTGCTGATCGGAGGAATTTTCTTCGGTGCGGTACATGATTTTGGAGCGCTGTTTGCTTCTATCCGCCATAAAGGACAATCTATCGGCGAGGTTATTGCCGATGCAATGGGAGGCAAGGCAAAGAAGTTGTTCCTGATCTTCTCTTACCTTACATTAATCCTGGTAGTGGCAGCGTTTGCCTCTATCGTGGCAAATACATTCATGGCAACTTATACGGAGAGCGGAGCGGTAGACATGGCAGCAAGCGCGGCCAATGCAACGACCGCTATGATTTCCATTCTGTTTATCGTGATTGCTGTTGCGTTCGGATTCCTGGTATACCGCCGCAACGCCGGACTTGGCGTATCAACGATCATCGGCGTAGTTGCCATCGTAGTGTGCATGGTGATCGGCCTGAACTGGCATCCGCTGTATCTGAGCAACACGGCATGGATGATCATCGTGGGCATCTATATTCTGGTTGCGTCCGTAGCTCCGGTATGGATCCTGCTACAGCCGCGTGACTACTTAAGTTCATTCTTGCTTTACTTCATGATGATCGTAGCGGTTGTCGGAATCATTGGCTGCGGCATCTCAGGTGGAGCCACTATGGATATTCCGGCATTCACCGGATTTAAAGATACTTTGATGCCTACAGGAACATCCCTTGGATATATGTTCCCGGCATTGTTCGTAACGATCGCGTGCGGGGCTATCTCAGGATTCCATTCATTGGTTGGTTCCGGTACGACGGCAAAACAGCTCAACAGCGAGAAGGACGCCCAGCCGATTGCTTACGGCGGAATGCTGATCGAGTGCGCGCTGGCAATTATCTCCCTGTGCGCGGTAGGATACATCTGGGCAAACTATGCATCCGGCGAGACGGTAACGCCTACTGTTGTATTCGCGACAGGCATCTCTAAGATGCTTAGTTCCATCCCGGGACTTGCGGCGACAGAGAAAGTTGCCTATACCTTGCTCGTGCTGACCGTATCCGTATTCTGCCTGACATCCCTGGATACCGCGACACGTCTTGCGCGTTATATGTTCCAGGAATTCTGGCTGAATCCAGGAGAGGACATCAAGGATGCTACCGGATATAAGAAGGTCCTGACCAATCCTTATGTTGCTACGATTATCACCGTCATCCTTGGAATCGGCCTTGGACTTACCGGATATGCCAACATCTGGCCACTATTCGGCGCGGCCAATCAGCTGCTTGCGGCGCTTGGACTTCTGGCGGTTGCGACCTGGCTTGGAAAGGCAGGGAAGAACAACAAGATGTTCCTGTTCCCAATGGCATTCATGCTGGTGGTAACAATTACATCGCTCATATTTACGTTGAAGTCTAATATTGCGGGAATTACGGCAGGAGCGGCAGGAGTTGGCTGGTGCTATGTACGTACCATTATATCAGCGCTACTGATCGTGCTGGCTGTCATCCTGGCAATTGACGGAGTCAAGACTCTCGCAAGCCAGAGAAAAGAAAAAGCAGCATAAAGAAAGTCTTTAGAAAAAGGACGGGGCAATGTGCCTCGTCCTTTTTGGATTACGATAGGAAATTATGCCTGCTTTTTGTATACATGGAGCAGGATTAGGGACTGGATATAGGCGATTGTAGAAAAGCCTGCGGCCATTAACAGAGAAAGAACCAGCCCGGCCCACCTGGGAGCCAGCAGGATCGCGGCAAATGGCAAGGCGTGGATGCACAGGCACAGAAGCGTGCAGGGCAGATATTTAAACAGCAGCACCAGCGCGTTCTTAAGCATGTTTCCCAATGAAGCCTTATAGATAGGAGGCATGGAGAAGGAATATAATGCGGTTCCGTACAGAATGAACACGGTGCAGAACTGGAAGCAGGCCAGAAAAATCTTTACAAAGCCCGGCGGCATGGAGGGCAGTATGGAGAGATTTACCCGGCACAAGAGGAGCAGGGCGGCGCAGATCGCCCATACCATGGTTCCCTGCTTAAAGTTTTTCTTCCACTCCGCAAGATAGCTTCGGACGATATAGGATTCCCGGTTGTCCGCCATGGCGGCGCCAACCTGGTAAAGCGCCGCAAAAGAAGCTCCTACGGTGACGATGGGCAGGCAGGTCAGAAGAAATATAAAGTTTAGCAGGATCAGGTCAGCCAGCCTGGTAAAAAAGGAAAAGAAGCGGCTGTCCATAAGATTATGATGTTCCAAATCAACGCTCCTTTCTGCGGGACTACCTTGTGGAGTCGCGGATGATCAGCTCTGTGGCGTATTCCGAGTACACGCGGGGAGAATCCGGATACTGGATGCGTTCCAGCATCTGCCTTGCGGCCGCGATCCCTAAGTATTTCTTTGGCGTATGGATGGTAGTCAGCGCGGGCGTGATGCGCTCGGAAGCAGGGATGTCATCGAAGCCCACCACGCTTACGTCCTTGGGAATCTGATAGCCAAGGAACTGAAGCGCATACATCAGCTGGATTGCCATCCAGTCGTTTCCGCAGATAAAGACGTCCGGCAGGGATGGCATAACCTGCAGTTTCTTCACCACGAACTGGAAATCCCGGAAGTCCTCGGCCGTATCATGGAGCAGGCAGCATTTGGCATCCAGCTCCAGATGCTTTTCGTCCAGGCATTCCAGGAGCGCTTCGTAACGTTCCTGGAATCCCCGGCCTACATTGCTTGAATAAATGTCCCCGACAAAACTGAAGCGTTCCGCTCCCTTTTCGATCAATAGAGTCACCATACGGTGGATGTTGGATTTATTTTCCATCGTGATCACATCGATATGCCTCAAGGCATCCGTGTCATTTTTGGGCATGTCAACCGTGACGATCGGCAGATGGTACTGAAGCAGCGCGTCGCACACCAACTCGTCACAGATCTCCACAATGATTACCCCCTTCACGGAAGGATCCTGCAAAGAAGTGGGAAATTCCAGATGCTTCAAGTCGCTCTCCGACATAATCCCGATAATCAGATGGTAGTGTGCGGCGGATAGAATAGACTCGATGCCTGCCAGCACGGTGGTCCAGAATTCTGAATCCGGCGCGTAGGTCCGGGTGAGAAAGAGAATGGAGCCATTGTTGACGATGGCTGGAGATTCTTCGTTATCCTCATCTTCAGAATTCAGGAGTGATTCATCTATATTCTTATAACCCAGTTCCCGGGCCTTGCTCAAGACAGTCTGCTTTGTCTTGGAAGATACTTCGCTGCTGTTCTTCAAGGCCTTTGATACTGTGTTCCTAGACAGTTCCAATTCTTCGGCCAATTGCTTAATTGTGCATTTCATATCTTCACCTCCTGATTGTATTGTAACATTTTATGCACGGTATGAAAAGTGAAAACTAAAGAAAAAACAAAAATGCACGAAATGCACAAAAACCATTTGGACAAATGTAAATGTTGCATAAAACGGCGTTTTTCTTTATGTATAAAAAATGGAAAAGAATAGAAATGCACAAATTTAATTGAAATATAAGTGTGCATATGGTAAGATTGTAACATAAAAAGCACGAATAAATGAAAGAATTAATTCGTGCAAAATGTTTTATGGAAGAAAGGGTGACTATGGAAAAATTATTTTATAAGCCAGAGCATGCCTGGGTGGGAGATTTGATTCCATATTGGGAAGACGGTATATTTTATGGATTTTATCTGCATGACCCGCGTATAAAGGACAAAGAATATGCGGAAGAGACTACCTGGCATCTTGTTACGACGAAAGACTTCGTGAACCTGGAATACAAAGGGGAAGCGATAGAGAGAGGAGGAGATGATAAGCCGAATAAGAATATTTATACCGGCTCTGTCATTAAGGATAAGGACGGCATCTACCATGCGTTTTACACGGCCTTTAACGCGGACATCAAGATAAACGGCAAAAGCGTGCAGTCCGTGATGCAGGCAACGGGAACGGATCCCTTGCATCTGGAGACAATGGAGGACTTCCTCTTTGTCGCGGACGGCGTAAGGTATGAGGAATTCGACTGGAGGGATCCTTATGTATTCTGGAACGAGGAGGAAGGCTGCTATTACATGCTGCTGGCGGCCAGGCAAAAGGATGGAGGCCAGTTAAGAGGAGGGTGCGTTGCCCTGTGCAAGTCAGAGGATCTGACGCACTGGACTTATGAAGAGCCATTCTATGCTCCGAATATGTATGTGACCATGGAGTGCCCGGAAGTATTCCGGATGGGAGATTACTGGTACCTGGTATATTCCACGTTCTCAGACCGATTCACCACGCATTACCGGATCAGCAAGAGCCTTAAGGGGCCCTGGAGGATTCCGGATGACGATGTGTTTGATACCAGAGCCGACTATGCGATCAAGACTGCCTCTGACGGGACGAGAAGATATGCTTTTGGATGGATCGCCAGCAAGTATGGGAACCGGGACTTCGGCCCGTGGGAATGGGGCGGAACCATGGTGTTCCACGAACTGGTCCAGGAGGAAGGCACAGGGGAACTGAAAGTCCGGGCGGTTCCGGCACTGAAAGAGTTCTATTCCAGAGAGTTTCCGCAGCATCCTGTCACCATCTATAACGGCAAGGCAGAAGAGAAGGAGAACGCGGTCAGCCTGGCAAGCGAGACGCTTGGGGCTGCCCTCTATGAGATTCCCAGGGACTGCTTCTCGGTGGAGATGGACATTCATGTGGAAGAAGCCTTTGAATTTGGCGTGGCTCTGCATGTGGACTCCGAGATGGAGCGGGGGTATTTCCTGAAGATGAGCGAGCGCAGAGGGGAAGTGGCCTGGGATATGTGGCCCAGATCAGAGCAAGGAGCATACCAGTGGCAGATCAAGGGAGATGTCCCTTATCAGGTGGAGACCGCCAGGATGCTGCCAAGAACCAAAGACTACCACATCCTGATCGTCCGGGAAGAGGATATCTGTATCGTGTATATCAATGATGAGGTCGCCCTGTCCACCCGCATGTACGACCATAAGGGCGGATATGCCGGAATCTACGTGATACAGGGGAATGTGAAAATGAGCAACTATGTAGTAAAAACAAGATAAAGGAGAAAGAGTATGAAAAAGAAAGTAGTAAGCGTATTGCTGGCTGTCAGCATGGTAGCGGCCCTGGCAGCAGGATGCGGCAAGGGAGAAAAGAAGGAATCAGAAAGCAAGGACGGAGTCACCACGGTAAAATGGCTGACTTCCAGACCGGTAGACGGAGCCATCGACCAGGTAATGCGGGAGATTTCAGAGCAGTACAGCAAGGAAAAGGGCGGAAAATGGAAGATTGAGATTGAGACCACGGCCGACAGGCCATCCTATCTCCAGAAATTAAAGACATTGATCGCCGGAGGAAACATGCCGGATATCATCGATATTGATGCCGACCCATACTGCAAGGAACTGGTGGATGCCGGAAAACTGGTGGATGTGAAGGAATTCCTGACAGAGAATGACAAGTATGACGCATTCTACCCAACAGCGCTTAAGTATCAGGAGTTCACAGACGGCACCATGTATACGCTGCCGCTGGAATACCATGTGGAAATGACCTGGTACAATAAGGAGATCTTTGAGAAATACAACCTGACTCCTCCGACGACGATGGATGAGTGGCTGAACGTGTGCAAGACATTGAAGGATAATGGCGTGACGCCGATCTCCGTAGACGGCGTGGACAGATGGCCGGTTCAGAGATATCTGGCTATGATGCCATTTCGGGCCAGCGCAAATGACTTCATCATCGGCTTAAGAGACGGCAAAGAAAAGATGGACAGCGAGATTGGCAAGGAAGGCGCCGAGTTCGTAGCAGAGATCGGACAGTACTTCAACGACGGCTTTGCGGCTACCGACTATGCAACGGCACAGTCCATGTTCCTGGATGGAAAGTCAGCAATGTACTATATCGGCGACTGGGAGATCGAGGCAATGCAGGAAGCATACGATCAGGGCAAGATTGACTACTTCTATCTTCCGACCGTGGACGGAGCCAAGACGCAGGCAAATGAGTTCTGCGTAAACTCTGGAATCGGCATGGCATTCAATGCGGAGACCTTTGATGAGAAGACGAAAGATTTCGTTCTGTATGTCATCGACAACTACGGAGAACTATATGCCGCAAAACAGCAGATGTCTCCAATCAAGGCAGAACTTTCCGAAGACGTGGACTATTCCGACTTATACCTGCGGATTCAGGAAGATATGCAGAGCACAGGAGAGAACTTCCTGAAGCCTTGGGATACGTATCTGGATTCCGACACAAACACAATTATGCAGGACAATCTGCTGCTCTTGGCGTCCGGCGATCTTACTGTGGATGAATTCTGCAAGCTGGTAGATGATTCCATTGCCGCAAACGCGAAATAGACATATAATTAGTTGTCCGGGGAGCTAAATACCCCCGGACAGCATTTCTTGCACGATAGGAGGGCGAGATGGGAATTATTAGGAATAAGAAGGCTTTTTTTGCATTTTTGCTGCCAGGCCTTTTGTTTTATATACTGGCTGTATTCTACCCGATTGAAGAATCCATACGGATGAGCTTCATGAAGTGGAACGGTATCGGGGACAAAGAGTTCGTGGGCCTGTCCAACTATATTGATATGTTCCATGACAAGGTATTCTTCACGTCATTTTTCAACAATCTGATCTACTTGGTGATCGTGGTTGTCATGCAGTTATCCATAGGCTTGCTTTTTGCAATCCTGCTTACATATATGACGAAGCGGGTGACCCTGGTCAAGACGCTGTACTACGTGCCTTGCATCATTACGACGGTAGCCATTGCCCAGCTTTTCAGAAGCGTTTATTCTACAGAGCCTATGGGACTTCTGAACCAGTTTCTGCAGTTCATAGGACTTGATCATATGGTGACTTCCTGGCTGGCGAATGTGGGGACGGCCCTGGCAGCAGTCTCCGTGCCGGAGGGATGGAGATTCACGGGCATGTACATGGTAATCTTCTATGCGGCCCTGGTGTCTCTGGATCCATCCGTATATGAGGCGGCCAAAGTGGACGGCGCGTCCGAGATGCAGATCCTGTTTCGGATCAAGCTGCCGCTGATCAAGGATATCATCCTGCTGACGCTGACCATGTGCCTGACCGGCGCGCTTAGAGGGTTCGACATACCATTCCTTCTGACCAGCGGGGGACCAGGAAATGCCAGCGAACTGATGTCCACCTACATGTATAAGAAGGCGTTTTCCAGCAACCAGTACGGATACGGAAGCGCCCTGGCGGTATTCATTATTATTGAAAGCATCCTGGTAGTATTTACCTTGCGGAAACTATTTACGTCAAAAGAAGAGAAGGAAGAAAAACGGCTCCAGAAGGAACGGGCCAGGATAAGGAGGAGCAGAAGATGAAGAAAAAGATTGTAAAGATTGTATTCGCTGTTTTCATCATACTCTTTCTGATCATACAGATCTATCCGGTCATCTGGCTGTTCATAGCCAGCGTGAAGCCGTCGGTGGAACTGGCCTCCGCGCCGTTTGCCCTGCCGAAGTCGGTCACCTTTGAGAACTTTGTCAAGGTGCTCTCCGACGGGAAGATCGGAACCTATATGTGGAACAGCTTGAAGGTGACGGGTATCTCCCTTCTTCTGATCGTGGTACTGAGCGCTACGGCTGGATATGCCTTATCTAAGTTCAAGGTAAGGGGGACGAAGAAGATCTATTCTTTCTTTACCTTCGGCATTATGGTTCCCGTACAGATCACGCTGATTCCTCTGTTCATTTTCTACAGCGACATGGGAATCTTAAATACCAGTTTCTCGCTGATCCTTCCACAAGTAGGATTCGCGCTTCCGCTTTCGGTCATGATGTTCGTAAACTTCTATGACTTCGTGCCGAACGAGCTGATCGAGGCGTCCATCGTCGATGGCTGCTCGCCTTACCGGACATTCCTGCAGATTGTTTTCCCGCTTGCGAGAAATACGGTCATTACCATCGCGTCCATGTACAGCATCCTGATCTGGAATGACTTTATATTTGCTAACACGTTCATCAGCGACACGGAGGCAAAGACGGTCGCTCTGGGCCTCAAGGACTATGTAGGCGCGTTTGGCAACGTGGACTGGGGGTCTACTTTTGCAGCGATTGCGATCTCGATTCTTCCGCCGCTTGTCATCTATTTTGCCTTGAATAAATGGGTGACGGCAGGAATGACCATGGGAGCGACGAAGGGATAGATATAAAGAATGAAAGGATATGATAGGATGCATCTGCAATTGCCGGAAGGCCTGGGTGCGCTTCCCTACCTGACCAGGGGAAGGAGCAGGGCCATCAACGCGGAAAACAGATATGGAGAGAAGGGGCGGGGCGGAATGGCCGCAAGCCCGCTTGGCCCTTCCCGGAAGGGAAGCCCTTGCCTTAAGGACATCAGGCCTGGGGAGACTGCCTTGCTGGGAGAGATGGAAGGCCCCGGAATCATTACCCATATATGGATAACAGTGGATAATCAGACTTCGGAAGGGGACTGCTTCGTGCTGAGAGACCTGGTGCTTCGGATGTACTGGGACGAAGAAGAGAACCCATCAGTGGAAGTGCCCCTGGGAGACTTCTTCTGCTGCGGGTTTGGAAAAGAGTGCCTGATCAATTCAAGCGCGGTGACGGTGGTTCCATCCAGGGGGCTGAATACTTATTTCCAGATGCCTTTTCGGAAGAAGGCAAGGATTACCCTGGAGAACCAGCATGCGAACCCGATTCCGGCCTTTTTCTACCAGATTGACTATTGCCTGTACGAGGAACTGCCGGAGAACGCCGCTTATTTCCATGCAAGCTTCCGCAGACAGGCACTGACAGAAATCGGGAAAGACTATGTGATCATAGACGGGATTCAAGGGCCGGGACATTACGCGGGCACCTATATCGCCCTGTCCACCCTCCAGAGATACTGGTGGGGCGAGGGAGAAGTCAAGTTCTATATCGACGGAGATCAGGAGTATCCCACGATCTGCGGCACGGGGATGGAAGATTACTTCGGCGGCTCCTGGAGTTTTGCCTCCCAGGAAGAGGGGAGGACGGTGGAGCATACTTACAGCACGCCCTACCTGGGATATCCTTACTACTCCCGCCATGACGATCTGATCCACAATCCGTACCACAACGACGACTGCCCGCCCATGCGCGGATTCTACCGGTGGCATGTGGCGGACCCCATCTTCTTTGAGGAAGACCTGAAGGTCACGGTACAGCAGATCGGGGTGGGACATAAAGGGCTGTTCGAGAGGCAGGATGATCTCTCCAGCGTTGCCTACTGGTATCAGGTAGAGCCTCATAACAAGTTCCGGGAACTGCCGCCAAAGGAGAAGCGGTGGCCCCGCTGATGAAAGATTGAGAGACAAATATGCTGCGGGACGGCTGAAATCATTCAGCCGTCCCGCAGCATATTATACTGAAGCAGCAAGGTCTGCCAGCACTTCTTCCACAGAGTCCGTCACATAGGTAGAGTAGTAGGAGATGCCCGGCGCGCCCCCGGACATGGCATAACTGATGCCTGCAAACTGCAGCATCTCGGTGTCGTTATATTGGTCGCCGAAAGCAATGATTTCCTCCGGCTGGATATGCATGTACTCTGCCAGATCTTTTAAGGCAGTGCCTTTGTTAGCGTTAGGAGCGATAAAGTCCACCCAGAGATTACCGGAAGTCACCACTTTGATCTCCCCATCAAACCGTTCCTTGAAGTAAGGCATAAGATTCTTGGTGCCTTCGAAGTCGCAGACGGCAACCTTCAGAAAGGGCTCCGTTATACTGCTTAGATCATCGACGATTCCCATATCGTTGTGCATATCATGGATCAGATAATCAAGAAATGCCTTGTCGGCAGAATCCGTGTAGCATTTGGACTCGCAGGACAGGAGACAATGGCAGTCGCCATATTCCTTCGCGGCCCGGAATATCTCAAGTCCCAGTTCTCTTTGGATCAATCCTTTTGAAAGGACGGTTCCGTCTTCGGATATGCATAAGGACCCATTCTCGGTGATATAAGAGATCTGATCCTTGACGGGGGCAAAGAGATTCTTTATGCTGTGAAGCTGCCTTCCGCTGGCGGCGGCAAAATGGATGCCCTTCTCCTTTAACTTAAGGATCAGGCCGCAGACTTGTGGAGGAAGTTCCTGAGCCCCGTTCTTTAGCAGGGTACCGTCCAGATCGCTTGCGATTAATTTGACCATATAGATTCTCCTTCAAATTGGATATTGGCGTGTTGCTAATTTAACACTTTCACATTATAATATAAAAAGATGACAAATGGAAGAGAGGGTACAGCAATGAAGATAGGAATCGGCAATGACCATGCCGCGGTGGACATGAAGTTTGAGGTAGCAGATTATCTGAAATCACTGGGCTATGAAGTAGTAAATTACGGCACCGATAAGAAGGAAAGCTGCAACTATCCGGAATACGGAGAGGCAGTTGCCAGGGCAGTGGTATCGAAGGAAGTAGATCTGGGAATTCTGATCTGTGGAACCGGAGTGGGGATCTCTCTGGCTGCCAACAAAGTGAAGGGCATCCGTGCGGCTGTATGTTCCGAGCCGGCAACGGCAAGGCTATCCAGACAGCACAACAATACGAATATCCTGGCCTTCGGGGCCCGCATCGTAGGGATGGAACTGGCGAAGGACATCGTGAAGGCATGGCTGGATGCAGAGTTTGAGGGCGGGCGCCATCAGACGAGGGTGGACATGATTATGGAGATTGAAAATAAGTAATTGTGTCAGACTACTGTTTGTCTGATAAGAAGTGAATCCCGCTCATCATGATGTTCTCCGCAATTTCAGCGATTTCTTCGGCGCTGCAAGTCATGCCGTCGGCAAGCCATTTTTCAAGCAGTCCGATGCAGCCGGAACTTACGAAAGAATAGTAGTATTCGATCTGTTTAGGAGTGGCGCCGGCAAAATATTTTGCATAACTTTCCACACAGTTTTCGCGGCCTATGTTTAATAACTGGGTCGCGAAATTTTTATCCCCGTACGCGCCAAGGGTGACGGCGCAGATATCGGCGTTTTCTTTCAGGCACTGGAAGATGCCGGTCGTGATCTTTAGCGGAGTCAGTTCCTTTTCACCGGAATCCAGCAAAGGCTTTAATGCCTCCTGGAAATCATGCATCATATCGTCTTCAATCTGCTCCAGCAAATCATAGATATCCGTATAGTGGGAATAGAAGGTTCCCCTGTTAATGCCCGCTGCCGTGCATAGTTCCTTGATGGAGATGCCCTGCATAGGCTTCGTGCGCAGCAGATCCAAGAATGCCCGGCGGATCAGCATCTTAGTAAGCCTTATGCGCTGGTCGTTTTTTCTCATGAGATTTCCTCCTGACTGTACAGAGAATGTAGGATCTGTCGTTTATCATCCAAACCCTATATAAGTTGTCGATTGAAGTAAACTGTTAGGAATATTATAATACAGATATAGAAGATAAACAACACTGTGTTCAAAAAGTGAAAGAAGTGTTTGATATGAAGAAAATCTATATTGTTACCGGGGCCAATGGACATCTGGGAAACACTTTGATCCGGCTGCTTAGAAAGCAGGAGGCGGATATCCGCGGCCTGATCTTGGCGGGAGAAGAGATAGAGGACGATGGCCGGGTCCGGTACATTAAAGGCGATGTCCGCGACATAGAGTCTCTGCGGCCGTTGTTTGAAGATCTGGAAGGGAAAGAAGCATATGTCTTCCATACGGCGGGGATCGTCGACATATCCGAAAAAGTCTCGCCGCTTCTCTATGAAGTGAATGTAAATGGAACCAAGAACGTAATTGCGCTGTGCCGGGAATATAGCGTACGGCGGCTGGTATACGTCAGTTCTGTCCATGCGATTCCGGATACAGACAGCATGTCAGTCCTAAAAGAGATCAAAGAATTTTCTCCGGAGAAGGTAGTGGGAGGATATGCCAGAACAAAGGCAGAAGCCACGCAGGCAGTGCTGGTGGCGGTACAAGGCGGGCTGGATGCTGTAATCGTCCAGCCGTCCGGGATTATTGGCCCTTACGATCATTCGGGCAATCATCTGGTCCAGCTGGTGACCGATTATCTTGGCGGCCGGATTCCAGTATGCGTAAAGGGCGGATATGATCTTGTCGATGTCCGGGATGTGGCTTATGGCTGCCTTATGGCCGCGGAAAAAGGAAAGAGCGGCGAATGCTACATCCTATCAAACCGTCATTATGAGATCCAGGAGGTATTGAAGATGGTACGAAGAATAGCGGGAGGCAGAAGAATCCCGGTCATTCCGTCCTGGATGGCGCATCTTGCAGCCCCTCTGATGCAGTGGTACGCAAGGCGCAGGAAGGAGCGTCCGCTCTATACCGGCTACTCCCTCTATGCGTTAAAAAGCAATGACAAATTTTCCCATGAGAAGGCCGTCCGGGATCTTGGATACCAGCCACGGGACCTTTATGAGACGCTGAAAGATACCGTGCGCTGGCAGAAGAAAAACGGAGACTAAAGGACCTGCTGCATTCCTATTTATTAATCAGATACAGGCCGCCCAGGCAGATAAGGATGCCGACGATTTTTTGGACGGTGATTATTTCCTTATATAAAAGACATCCCACAAAAATGAGTACTACCGCAAGAATAACGCTTTGAACGATTTGAGCCGTGCTAATATTCCATCCGGCCTTATACATCAGAATAAAACCAGCTTCAAGTCCCACCACAGAAAGCCCCAAGGCAAAACTGCTCCAGTTTAGGTGCCGATATTCTGCGATCAAATCTGCGTTTTTCTGCGTAAGAAAATACATGAGCACAGAGGCGACGGCTCCAACCGTATAGGAGATAGAGAGCGAGGCAAAGGTGTTGATTCCATCTGGCGTTGACTTAGCGCAAATATGGTACAAGGTATTTGACAGAACGACGATAAAGATTGGAACATATAGATTCAATTTAAGCACCCTCCTTATGATGATTCATGCGGGATAATCTAGGAAAGGGAAAAAGCAAAACCGGCAGCCAGAAATAGCCTGACTGCCGGTAGGTGCTCACCCAAAATCATTATATATAAAATAGGCTTAAAATACAATCCATTCGCTAAAGAAAATAATATTTGCCAGAAATTTATACGGAAGGAGGACATCAAATTGTCGGAACCATTGAAGAACATGTATCATTATGAGTCGCTTAATGCAGTTGCAATCGCCATCAAGGAGATCTATCCCCCCTTTCAGGCAGACGAGTTCTTAAAGATGACGATAGATGAGACATGGGATGATCTGCAATTAAAAGCAAGGGGCAGAAAAATAAGCACGAATTTGGGCGTACTGTTGCCCCGGGAATATCAAAAGGCGCTGGAAATTCTTGAACAAGCGGTTCACGGATTCTCATACGCTTATTTCTTCCCGGATTTTATTGAGGTATACGGACTGGAAGACTGGGAAGTATCGATCAATGCGCTGGAAAGGACTACGCAATATTGGTCTGCCGAGTTCGCGGTGCGAGCGTTTCTGCGAAAAGACGAAACACGCATGATGGCTCAGATGTATGCCTGGTCTAAGCATGAAAGCGAACACGTAAGAAGGCTGGCGAGCGAGGGCTGCCGTCCGCAGCTGCCCTGGGGACAGGTGCTGGACAGTTTTAAAAAGGATCCCACGCCCATCATCCCCATATTGGAACAATTAAAAAATGATTCCTCCGCCTATGTTAGAAAGAGTGTTGCGAATAATTTGAACGATATCTCAAAAACACATCCGGATCTGGTGCTGGGCATAGCTAGGAAGTGGTATGGAATGACCGATCATACCGACTGGATAGTAAAGCACGGCTGCCGTACCCTGCTTAAAAAGGCGGATAGCGAAGCAATGGCGCTTTTTGAATTCGACGATACGGCGTCCGTAAAACTGTTGGAATTCGTGTTAGACAAGACATCAATTTCGATTGGGGATAGCATAACTTTTTCGTTCTCGGTATTAGCAGAAAAAGAAGTAAAAGCCAGACTGGAATATGGGATTGATTATGTGAAATCGAATGGAAGAAGATCCAGGAAACGATTCAAGATATCAGAAGTGACATTAAAAGAAAACGAGGAAAGATCTTATGAGAAAAAACATTCCTTCCAAGATCTGAGTACAAGAAAGCATTATCCGGGCATCCATTCCATCGCGATTATTGTGAACGGGACGGAACAGAAAAGACTTGATTTTTCTTTAGAAAAATAAGCTGAGGCTCATTTGGCCTCAGCTTATTTTGTTCCTATCTTATCCCTTTGATGAATTGGTCGATCAGCTGTATGGCAGCCCCCGCAGCCGTTGCTTCCACCTTATACTTGCAAGGGATTACATAATCGGCGGCAGAATCGCCAAATACGTTTCGGGCGTCTACTTTTTCATGCAGTTCTGAGATATACTCGTCCATATATGCGCCTACATATCCTCCCAGAATTATCGTGCAGTCAAAAAGCATCCGAATATTGTGAATGGCGACAGCCAGGTCATCCAGATACCGTGACCAGATATCCTGCGCCTCCTTGTCCCCCTCCTTCAGCATTTTGAAGAAATCCGCCAGATTTCCGTCCGCATAAGAATCAAGAATCCCGGCGTTGCAGACGGTATCAAAGCATCCCCGGTTACCGCAGTAGCATAGTTTCCCGCCTTCGGGCACTACGGACAGATGCCCGATCTCGCCAGAACGGTTGGTATCCCCGCAATAGATACGGTTGCCGATAATGATAGAGCCGCCAATGCTGTTGTTCAGATTGATGTATATCGCATTCTGGATGCTGGGGTTGATCCAGACTTCGGCAAAGCCAGCCACATAAGAATCGTGGAACATCTTGTTGGGATACGGGATATACTTGGCAATTTCCTTGCGCGTCTTGCCGGTAAAGTTATGGGTCAGGCCATAGATGACCTTTTCTCCGTCATCGGATACCAGGCTTGGCACGGCGATGCCGACGCCCAGCAGATGCGTATCGTCTACGCCCGCGGCATCTTTTACTTCTTCAATCAGATCTTCGATTTTTCTCAGATAATTATCATCACTCAGATTAAATTCAATACGTTCCCGCTTCGTCTTAACAACGGTGCCTGACAGATCTACGCATACGGTGTTCAAGTGATTTCCGGTGATGAATACGCCGATTGCAAATCTTCCGTCCCGTTTGTAGGAATAGGCAGCGGCATTGCGTCCGCCCGTGTTCTTTTTGGTTTTGGAAATCTCGATTAGCTCCTGAACTTCCAAGAACTGCAGATTCTGTGTAACTGTGGGCAGGCTTAACCCCAGGCCCATCACGATGTCCTGCTTGGAAACGGGCTCATTTTTTCTTATGAATTGATATATCAACTGCCGGTTCTGGGTCTTTATTTCGGCAGATATGTTGGTCTTTGACACTGGATTGCCTCCTTGGCTTTAAGTTATTTCGATTTTTACATTGATATCCATGTGATTATAACACAGAAACAACATTTGTAAAAGTATTTTACATTAACGTATTGACAAATGAAGCATAGTAATGTAAATTGCTTATATAAAAGTGATTTATAAAAGTGATTCAAATTAAGGAGGAGATACTATGGGAAATTTACCCAAGACAATGAAGGCTCTCGTTGCCTACGACAAAGGCGATTATAGATATGAGCCTGAATATCCGGTTCCGGAGTGTGGGGCTGACGATATTATCATCAAGACGGAAGGATGCGGGATCTGTGCAGGGGACCTGAAGTGCTATCACGGCAACTCTACCTGGGGGGATGACACTCATGAGAAGTGGGTGAGGCCGCCGTTCATTCCGGGCCATGAATTCCTTGGAACCATTGTGGAGAAGGGCGCCAATGTAACAGAGTATGAACTGGGAGACCGGATCATCGCGGATCAGATCGTACCCTGCGGAACCTGCAAGTTCTGCAAGACGGGCAGATACTGGATGTGCCAGCCTCATGCTACGTTTGGCTTTCAGAAGGAGAACAATGGAGGAATGGCAGAGTACGTCCGCTATCCAAAGACTTCAGTGCTGCACAAGGTACCGGCGGAGATGCTGCTTGAAAAAGCGCTTCTCATCGAGCCTTATGGCTGCGCGAAGCATGCGGTAGACCGGGCGCAGATTACGGTGGAAGACGTAGTCGTCATATCGGGGGCAGGAACGTTAGGCCTGGGGATGATTACCTATGCTAGGATGATGAATCCCGCAAAACTGATTGTCCTGGATATGAAGGACGAGCGGCTTGGGAAGGCAAAAGAATTTGGCGCGGATATCGTCATGAATCCCGGAAAGATGGATGCGGTAAAAGCGATCCAGGATCTGACGGAGGGCTATGGATGCGATATTTATATCGAGGCTACCGGCCACCCATCCAGCGTCGTCCAGGGACTGAAAGCCGTGCGTAAGCTGGGCCGCTTCGTGGAGTTCAGCGTATTTGCGGAGCCGACGACGGTAGACTGGACACTGATTGGAGACAATAAGGAACTGGATGTGCTGGGTTCTCACTTAAGCCCATACTGCTACCCCTTTGTCATTGAACATATAGCGAATGGCAACTTGAAGACGGACGGCGTGGTGAGCAGGTATTTCCCGGTTGAAGATTGGGAAGAGGCATTTGACTATGCCACCGGAAAAGCGGGAGATTTTAAGGTCGCGATTAAGTTTTGATCCATAAAAGTCAAAAATAGAAAATAAGAAAAGGAGATAAATATGAAGAAAGATATGTTTTCACTGAGAGGAAAGGTAACCGTCATTACAGGAGGCAATCAGGGAATCGGCAAAGTCGTTTCTGCGTATCTGGCGGACGCTGGATCGGACATCGTAATCTTCGACCTGGCAGACGCAACGTCCGTCGCTCGCGAGATTAGTGAGGAGTTTGGCGTTCGCGCGGAAGCGTTCATCTGCGATGTCACAAACCCAGAAGAAGTGGAACGATGTATCGCAGAAGCAGACAAAAAGATGGGGGCGTTGGACTTTTTGTTTAATAATGCCGGCATCTGCCTCCATAAGGATGCTCTTGACTGCGCGCCGAATGACTGGCTTAAGGTGGTTAACGTGAATCTGAATGGCGTTTATTTCATGGCGCAGGCTTTTGGCAGATACCTGGTATCCCATGAAAAGACGGGGAACATTGTAAATACAGCGTCCATGTCAGGAACCATCGTAAATATCCCCCAGGGCCAGGCATCCTACAATGCATCCAAGGCAGCCGTAGCGCATCTGACCAAGTCCCTGGCAGTGGAATGGGCGGATAAGGGAATTCGCGTGAATTCTATAAGTCCGGGCTATATCCGCACCGAAATGACAGGGAATGTAAGGCAGGACTGGCAGGACCTCTGGGTGAACAGCATTCCTTTTAAACGCATGGGAACGCCGGACGAACTGGCGGGCGCCGTGATCTATCTGCTATCAGAGGCCTCCACGTATACATCGGGGCTGAATATGATCATTGATGGATGCTTTACCGTAGTATAGGAAAATTTTTATTGACATAATGTAGTAATAATGCTATATTATATAAAACAGTTTTAGAAAAGCGATTTAGAAAAGCAATTTCTAAAATAAATCAAAAAGGAGGAAAAAACATGAAGGCAAGAAAAAGACTGCTCAGTATCCTACTGTGCGTTGTAATGACGATGGCCATGGCAGCAGGATGCGGAAGCAAAGATGACGGCAAATCAGGAGACGACGGAGCGAAGGACAAGAAGGTAAAGTGCGGATTTGCCATTAAGACGCAGAACGGGCCATACTTTGTAAAACTGGTGGATACGGTTGAGAAGCTGGCCAAAGACAAGGGATGGGAATGTACGGTACTTACGGCAGACGAAGATACGATGAAAGAAGCAGAAAACATTGAGACCTTTATTGCACAGGGAATGGATGTCATCTTCCTTGACAGTATCGACCCGGACGCATGCATCCCTAGCGTAGATGCGGCTGCAGAGGCCGGAATCCCGGTCATTAATCTTGACTCGGATATCAACGGCGGCGGGTATGTGACAACCGTATACTCTGATAACAAAGAGAACGGAAGGCTCGCCGGCATGGCATACATAGACTGGATGAAAGAAAAAGGAAAAGAAAACGAAGAGATCATATCTATTCTTTTAAGCGGCGCGAAAGGCAATGTGGCAGGCGTTGAAAGAAGAACCGGGCTATTCGCCGGTATCATTCAGGGACGGACCGGCTGCGCGGAAGACGCGGCATGGGATGCGGCGCAGGATATCGAAGATCAATTGATCGCCGGCGGAAAAGCAGAAAACGCGGATGCCAAGTTCAAGATCGTAGGACAAGGCTGGGGCGCATGGACAGAAGAAGACGGGCTTGTGGCTGCAGAAGACTTCGTGACGGCCAATCCGGATGTAAACTGTATCTTAGGCGAGAACGACCAGATGCTGTTCGGCGCTCTGACAGCGCTGGAAAACGCAGGACTTAAGGGAGTGGCCCTTGTGGCAGGAGCAGACGGAGCATGCGCGGCATATGACTTGATTAAAGAAAATGACACGGCAGAAAACCCATATATCGCATCCGGACTTAACAGCCCGGTACTGGTAGCGGAAAAAGGCATCGAGATTGCGGAGAAGATCGTTGTAGATGGAGAAGAATGGGATAGTTTTGATAAGATAACGACAACAGAGGCGGCTGGCGTGACAAAGGACCTGGTAGACAAATATTATGACGTAGGATTCTAAGACAGCATCCTGGCCAAGACGGCAAGCGAGACTCCTGGATAAAAGGAGTCTCGTTTGTCTAAAAGGGATTATAAAAGAGAGACGGACTTAAGAACACAGACTATATGGAGGCGAGGGCATGGAAGATGCAAAATATAGATTGGAAATGAGAAATATTACAAAGCATTTTGGCGGGGTTAGGGCACTGACAGATGTTTCTTTAAAAGTTAAGCCTCAGGAGATACATGCGCTCATAGGGGAAAACGGAGCAGGAAAATCTACATTGATGAAGGTCCTGTCGGGCGCATATAAAAAGGACAAAGGCGAGATATATATTGATGGAAATCTTGTTCATATAAATAATCCAAAAGAGGCAAAGGATAAGGGGATCGCGATTATCTACCAGGAATTCATGCTCGCTCCTGACCTTACGGTGGCTGAGAACATCTTCATCGACCAGCTGACGGCAGGAAAGGCGCTGATCAACTGGAGGGAACTTAGAAAGAAGGCGAAGGAGCAGCTCTCCCGCCTGGGATTTGACGATATATCCCCGACGACAAAGGTCGGGAATCTAAGCGTCGCGTACCAGCAGGTAGTAGAAATCTGCAAGAACCTTACCAGAAACGCTAAAGTACTGGTTCTCGACGAGCCTACGGCAGTACTTACATTTTCCGAGATCAAGAAACTGTTCGAGATTCTCAGGAAATTAAGGGACGAGGGAGTAAGCATCGTCTACATCTCGCACAGGCTGGAAGAGATCTTTGAATTAAGCGATAATATTACCGTGCTAAAGGACGGCGGATATGTGGATACGGTGAGTACGGCCTCCATCGACAAGGCGCGCCTTGTAACTATGATGGTCGGCCGGGAGATGAGCCAGATGTTCCCGGACCGGCATGCCAAGATCGGAGATAAAATCCTGGAGGTCGAGAAGCTTAATGCAGGAAAACTGGTGAAGAATGTAAGCTTTCGCGTAAGAGCCGGAGAAATCGTAGGCTTCAGCGGGCTTGTGGGTGCAGGGCGTACGGAGACGATGCGGGCCTTATTCGGAGCAGACCGCAAGGAGAGCGGAAAAGTGGTCTATTTTGGCAAAGAAGTAAACTTCAGGAATCCCAAGGAAGCAATCAGAAATGGCTTTGGAATGCTCCCTGAGAGCAGAAAGGAAGAAGGGCTTCTCCTGAAGCAGAGCATACGGATGAATACGACGCTTGCAGTCTTAAATACGAAGATTGCCCGTATGGGAATCATCAGCCACAAGAAAGAGAAGGAGTATGTGGAGTCATTGCTTAAGAGCATGTCTACCAAGTATGGCAATACAGAAGACAGCGCGGACAGCCTAAGCGGCGGAAATCAGCAGAAGATCGCGCTGGCCAAATGGGTTGCGGCGGAATGCAGATGCGTCGTATTCGATGAGCCTACACGGGGTGTGGATGTAGGCGCTAAGATGGAAATATATAAGATCATGAATGATCTTGCGGAAAAGGGCGTGGGAATTATCATGATTTCTTCCGAGATGCCGGAGATTATCGGGATGTGCGACCGTGTCGTTGTTATGCGTCAAGGGAAAGTAACCGGCGAGTTTTGCAAGGAAGAAGTAAATGAAAACAATCTGATTAAAGCGGCAATGGGGGTATAGGCAAATGAAAAAAAGTTTTAACATTAAGAATTTTTTGATCCAGAATAATACATATATTATCTTTTTGGGGCTGGTGCTTATCTGTGCCGTACTGTCTGGCACCTTTTTGACTGTCATGAACATTCGGAATATCGCGCTTCAGCAGGCAGGACCGATCTGCGTAGTGCTGGGCATGCTGTTCGTCATCCTCACCGGAGGGATAGACCTGTCGGTAGGCTCCGTAATGGCGCTTGGCTCTGCGACGGCGGCATACTTGATCGTCAGCAAAGATATGAACTTTGTTGCCGCGATCTTTCTTACATTGGTCGTTGGACTGATTGCGGGAATCGCTACTGGACTTCTGGTAGCGTATGCGAATTTTCAGGGCTTCGTCGCCTCCCTGGCGATGATGACAATGGCAAGGGGAGCGGCCCTCGTGATTACCAAGGGTACCCCGATCAAGATGGAAACGGATACATTGGCAACGCTGGTAAATAGAAACTACGCTTATCCAATGCTGATTATTATTATTTCTTTAATCATACTTTTTTTCCTTATTCAGAAATTTACGGCATATGGACGTATCGTTATTGCTCTGGGAAGCAATATCAAGGCGGTAGAGCTTGCCGGTATCCGTGTAAAGAAGTATCTTGTATCTGTATATGCCATATCTGGCATACTGGCCGCGCTTGGCGGAATTTTCATTGCTGCAAGAGCATCTACCGGAAGCGGAACGATCGGCCAGGGCCAGGAATTGGACGCGATCGCCGCCTGCGTAATCGGCGGCGCAAGCCTTGCCGGAGGCAAAGGCGAGATATTCAAGGCAGTCGTAGGCGCTCTGGTGCTTGCGCTGATCAGCAATATCATGAATCTGATGGCTGTTCCCGCATATCCGCAGGATATCATCAAAGGCATCATCATAGTGGTAGCCGTCCTTCTCCAGCTTGTAACGGACAAGGCAGACACGGCAGTTTAAGGTACAAAGGGGCATATGCTTTATCGCATATGCCCATTTGTATAAACCGTGTAGCCTCCGCGCCCGCGTTCCTTGGTCTCATACAGCGCGGCGTCTGCGTTCTGGTAGAGCGTGTCATAATCCGTACCGTGCTGCGGCGAAAAAGCGACTCCAATGCTTGCGGATACGTGCCAGGTCATGGAGCCCCAGGAATGCTCGCTGCTGAGCGCCTTGCATAGGGAACTGGCTTTCTGTTTTGCCCATTCATAATCCTGTATTCGCAAAAAGGCTACAAATTCGTCTCCTCCGATTCTTCCTAAGATGTCATTGCTCCGGAAATTATCCCGGATGGTGGCGGCGAATGCCAGGATGACGGAATCGCCGAAAGCATGGCCATACAGGTCATTGGCCTGCTTGAAGTTGTCGATGTCAAAGATGAAGAAAGCGAAGCGGGCATCCGGGGAACTGGCAAGTTCTTGCATGGCCCGCCGCTGGGTGGCCGTCTTCGTCAGAAGGCCGGTCATCTCATCGGTCTGGGCCAGCTTAAGCATCTTCTGCTCCTGCTGCTTTTCGGCATCAATATTCTGCCGGTATACCAGCATGTGGATGGTCTGGTCTAATTCCCATTTCACGATGCGGGCCGTGATCCGCATCCAATAGTAATGCTCCCCATCTTTCGTTGTCATGAATTCATATTGAAGGCCTTCGATGCCTTGTTCATATGCCTTCATTACATTTTCCGGGAGGAAGGTATCAATGTAGCCCTGGCGGAACTCTTCCTTGATCTGCTTTTGCGCGATGATACGCAGCGCCTCATCAAAAGAAGTGCCGTGGGGAGCCCCCAGGCTTTCAAAATACGCTTCCGTAGCCTGGTTGGCCGGACAGTTATTGCTAACGTCCAGCTCGTAGATATTTTCAAACATCTGCCCGGTGGCCTTTTCAAACACCGCGCGCCGCTCTTCCTCTGCCGATTGGGTCAATTGTACGATCTGCGTGTTAAAGCGTCGGATCACATGGGTGATCAGCAGCAGGATCAGAGAAAGGATGATGATGATGACGGTTACCGTGAGGATGAATTGCCGGCTCAGCTTCTCCATCAATTCCGAGGTATCCCTCGCTACGACCAGATGCCATTGGAGTTCCGGGAGATATCTTGCCACGATGTAATTCTGCTTCTCTCCGTTTTTGTCCAGGTTCCATGTTTTAAAGGCAGTGCCTTCTTCCTTCCAGGACAGGATTCGCTCCTTGTTATCCTTCTCGTGGAAGACCATGTCAAACAGGTTCACATCTTCATAGCCGGAATATTGGGGGGATACTTCGATCTTGCCGGAGCCATTGATCAGATAGGCACTCATATTGAACTGATCCTGGTACTTCTTCAGCGTGCGCTGCAGGGAATCAATCCTTACGCCCACGCCCACTACGCCAAGGAGGGATCCGTCATTGCTGTATATCTTGCAGTTGACGAAGACGGTAATTGCGTTCCCGGCTCCTACCACCTCGTCATTATCTACATTTATGCCGTATTCATCGTCTGATCCTAGCATACGGTCATAGTACCATACATTTTCCGGGTCCCCTTTTTCCAGTACCCGGTCCAGGCCATTGAAGTTGTAATACCGCGAGGTGGCGGCGGAAACAAGAAACACGGAATCATAGTGGTACTTCTCCCGGTAAGAGTTTAAATACCCTTGAAGCGTATCCAGATAAGCCGGGTCATCGAGATGGCTCTCTTCTTTGGAGAGGAACTCTCTTAACAGGTTATCATTGGCCATAGTCATGGAAATATTTACCGGCTTCGTAAACATAGAGTTTATCTGATAGTAGATCCCCTCTGATGTCAAGGCGGATACTTGCTCAATATTTTTAATTGATGTGCTGTAGTTAGACTCGTAACTGAGTATCGCGGTCAGAAGGAATCCGACGATGATTACGAAGCACACAAATAAATTTGTTTTTAATAAAATGCGATTTTTCATGAACATACCTCCTAGTTCATTATATAAAGAAACAGACATACAGGTGACATATGCCCCTGCATCTCTTGAAGGAGGTGACCATGTCCATTACAGACTTGAAGTATGAGAACGAAGATATTGGCAGAGCCATCCCTTTTGCTAATAGATAATATGTTAAATTATAACATGCCCTCATGTCTTAAACAATTCAAATATTCTTCGGCTGCATATATTTACCAGCTGCTGCGCATCCTATCTGAGAGGTGAAGACTATGACAAATAAGTCCTACTGGAAGGATACGGCAACAATCAGGGAACGGCATTGCCTTCCGGGAGATATGAATATTGATACGGTGATCATTGGCGGAGGAATGGCGGGAATCCTGACCGCATACTTCCTGAAGCAGAAAGGGAAGGAATGCATCGTTCTGGAGGCCGGGCGTATTGGAAGCGGGCAGACCAGGAACACGACGGCCAAAGTCACGTCCCAGCATGATCTGATCTATGCGGACCTGATCAAGGCCAAGGGAGAGAAGCAGGCCCGCCAATATGCGCAGGCAAATGAAAAAGCGATCGAGGAATACAGATCAGTCATTCATAAGATGAATATCGAGTGCGACTGGGAGGACTGCTCTTCGTATCTGTACACGCAGGATCAGGGGCAAAGGCTCCATAATGAATTCATGGCGGCTGTACGACTTGGGATTGGGGCAAGATGGACGGAAAAGACGGAACTGCCTTTTCCTATCCAGGGAGCCCTCCGATTTGACGGGCAGGGGAGGTTCCATCCGCTTAAGTTTTTAAAAGCCATTTCAGAGGAAGTGGAAGTATTTGAACATACGAAGGTGCAAAAGGCGACTCCTGACGGGGTGCAGACAGACCGCGGAAATGTAAAGGCTTCCAATATCGTGTTTGCATGCCACTATCCGTTCCCGATCATCCCGGGACATTATTTTATGCGGATGCATCAGGAACGCAGTTATGTGATCGCCCTTGAAAATGCGCCTTTGACCGAAGGAATGTATCTTGGCATCGATCCGGGAAGCCTGTCGGTTCGAAGCGCGGGAGGAATGCTGCTTGTGGGCGGGGAAGGACACAGGACCGGAGAGAATCCGAATGGCGGGCAGTATGAGCGGCTAATCAAAAGGGCGGGCGAGTACTGGCCGGAAAGCAAAGAAGCCTACCGATGGTCGGCGCAGGACTGCATGCCCCTGGACGATATTCCGTATATTGGGAGATACAGCGGCGGCAGGAAAAACTGGTACGTGGCCACAGGATTTAAGAAATGGGGAATGACCTCCTCTATGGTGGCTGCCATGATTCTCTCCGAGCAGATATGCGGAAGAATCAGCCCCTATGAAGAGGTGTTTTCTCCCCAGAGAATGCCCGGCCTTAGGGGAATAGGAAACATGGCCTTGGAAGGCGCCCACGCAGCGGCCAATCTTGCTGGTGCGTCAAAACTTTCAGAAGACGCGAGGGAAAACATCAGGACAACCCGCTGCTCCCATATGGGATGCCAGCTGTCCTGGAATCCGGAAGAAGGGACGTATGACTGTCCGTGCCATGGCTCAAGATTTGACGCCCGGGGGAATCTGCTGGATGGCCCGGCACAAAAAGGAATCTGTAAAGGAGGCGATAGACGGTGACAAGATATTATCATGGAAAGAAGAAAAAATATCCGTATTTTGAAGGGTGGTACCTGAAGCACCAGGCAGAGGGCAGGATGATTGCCTTCATCCCAGCGATCCACGCGGATGAGCAGGGGAAATGGACGGCATCTATACAAATGATAACAGAAGAAGGATCCTGGTGCTTTTCCTATCCCGCCTCCCAATGTACGATCGAGAGAAGACGCTTCCGGGTGATGATCGGGGAGAACCTGTTTACGGAAAAAGGCATCTGGGTCAATCTGAAGAACAAAGACGTATCCGTCTATGGAAATATCTCTTATGGCCCGTTTGCCAAGTTAAAGAAGGATATTATGGGGCCGTTTAAAAGAGTTCCGTTTCTAGAATGCAATCACGGCGTTCTGAGCATGATGCACAGAACCAGAGGAGGGCTGCTGATAAATGGAAGGGAAGTGGATCTGGACGAGGGGCTGGGGTATATAGAGACAGACTGGGGAAGCTCTTTCCCAAAGGAGTATCTCTGGACGCAATGTATCTTTACGGAGAAAAAGAAAGGAAGCCTGATGCTTTCTGTAGCTGACGTACCGATTGGAAGGTGGTGCTTCCGAGGATGCATCTGCCAGATAGAGGTTCCGGGACGGACCTACCGGCTTGCCACCTATCTGGGGGCGAAAGTTACAAGGCTTAGCGCCGGCGAAGCGGTAGTAAGACAAGGAAAACTGTGCTTAAAGGTGACCAAGCTGGGAGAGCGGTCCTATGGGCTGAGCGCGCCGCGGCAGGGCAGCATGACGAGGATTATAAGAGAAAGCCCTGTATGCAGGATCCGATACCAGCTTTGGGAGAAGGGAAGCCAGATATTTGATATCGTGGATAACCATGCGTCCTTTGAATACGTAAATGATGCCAAGAGATAGGCGAAAGATGCCGCGTGGCAGGCCCCATGGCCTGACGCGCGGCATTCTTAGAATTATGCTTCCATGTTGATCATGACCTTCATAGCCTTGTCCTTTTCCAGGTCGATGGTATCATATCCTTTCTTGAACTCCCGGAATCCAAAACGGTGGGTGATCAAGGCCTCGAATTCGATCTTTCCGGCGGCCACCAGCTCGATTGCCTTGATGTAGTCTTCTTCCCGGTACATCGCGCTTCCAAGAAGCGTCAGTTCGTGATCCTGGACGGCTGCCATATCTACGGTGGCCAGATCTCCGAATACGCCTACGACTACGATATGGCTTCCCTTTCTTGCATATGCGATCGCCTGCTTCATGGTTGGGTTGATTCCAATACATTCGAAGATGACATCAGCCCGGTCTTCCCCGCAAGCTTCGATGATGGCTTCAAGCAGATCTTCCTCAGACGGATTGACCGTGGCGATCCCGCACTTCTTAGCGGTATCAAGCCTATAAGCACTGAGTTCTGATAGAAGCACGACCTCTGCGCCCAGCGCTTTTGCGGTCTGTGCAACGAGGTTGCCGATTGGTCCTCCGCCCAGCACGACAGCCTTTTTACCGGTCATGTCAGCGGCATAGCGGCGTACGGCATGGACAGCGACAGCCAGCGGCTCGATCATCGCGCCATGATCCCAGGACATCTCTTCTGGAAGTACCAGCGCCTTATTGGCATCTACTACAAAATAATCGCTGGCCATTCCGGTAGTCTGGAATCCCATGACCTTCAGTACTTCGCAGTCATTGTACATTCCGTGCGTGCAAGGATAGCACTTGCCGCATACCACCTGTGGCTGAATGGTCACTTTGTCGCCTGCCTTGCAGTTTGTCACATCCTTGCCCGTCTCCACTACCTCTGCGCTGACTTCGTGTCCCTGGACAACTGGATAGCTGGTATAAGGGTGCTTTCCGTGATTGACATGTATATCGGATCCGCAGATTCCGATCCGCTTCATCTTTACTTTGATCTGATCCGGCTTCACCTCGGGGATATCCACCTCCTGGTAGATGATATTTCCTGGTTCCGTCATAATTGCCTGTGTCATTTTTGCCATGCTGATAACTCCTTTTCCATAATCTTATTTTATCAGGTTACAAGATAGTAATGTTATAACAATAATTATATCATGTACTTTTTGGTAAGACAAGAGGATGGAAAACATTATAAACGAAAAAAATACTGAAAAAATCATTGAATTCCGCCTGTATTATGTTATAATATCATTACATAGTTACGATTATACAAAGTGGTCGATATGCTTGCGGGAGAATTTCCAATATGTTACAATATCCTTAATCAAATATATTCGAATATCAGGAGGATATTGCAATGTTAGACAAGACAAATAGAATTGATAAGTCGGTTCCGATTCCATTATATTTTCAATTGAAGGAACTGATTTTGGCGGAGATCAAAGAAGGACGTTATAAGAGCGGAGACTTGATCCCCACGGAGAAGGAAATCAGCGACGCATTCCAGATCAGCCGGACTACGGTAAGACAGGCTATTACAGAACTGGTTCAGGAAGGACGTCTGTACCGGGTGAAGAGCAAAGGGACTTTTGTGGCCCAGCCAAAGATCACCCAGGAATTCATACGCAAGATTGAAAGTTTTAATGACCAGATGTACCGGTCGGGCATGACGCCGAGTACGGAAGTGCTGGAACTAAAGACGCTTAAGGGGACGGAGGCTGAGGATTCGGTCCTGAAGGCGCTGGAACTAAGGGAAAGCGACTCCGTCATCTTTTTGTACCGGAAACGAATGGCAGACGGCGAACCCATCGTAACTACGAAGACCTACCTTCCATACAAAGAATGTGATTTCTTATTAAGCCATGACTTGGTAAAAGAACAGTTATACAGCATTCTTTCACAGAAGGACGAGACAAGGATATTCAGGATCGAGCGTACGGTGGAAGCCATAGAGGCTAAGGCAGAAGATGTGAAATTGCTGGATATGAAGCGGGGAAAGCCCATTCAATATTTTGTTTCCATTGGATATAACGCATTTGGAAAGCCAATCGAATATACCTTGTCCAGATATCGCGGGGACCGTAATAAATTTGAGGTAACCGTGTTTCCGGAGAATAAAAGTTAAGGAGGAACAGACGGTTGAGGTATATCTTGGCACATGACCTTGGGACTTCAGGGAACAAGGCCACATTATTTTCAGAGGACGGACGGTTGATAAAGAGCGAAGTGTTTTCGTATGATGCCCACTATTTTAATGATACATGGGTGGAGCAGAATGCGGATGACTGGTGGAACGCAGTATGCAGGACAAGCAGCAGCCTGATCCAGTCTACAGGGGTTGATCCCAGAGAGATCGGCGCGATCAGCTTCAGCGGCCAGATGATGGGATGCCTGTGCGTAGATCGAAACGGAACGCCGCTTCGCCCCTCGATTATCTGGGCGGACCAGAGGGCGCAGAAGCAGGTGGCACAGATTGAAGAGCATATCAGCCAGCAGGATTTTTACCATATCGTAGGACACCGAAATACAGCGTCCTACGGAATCCAGAAATTAATGTGGGTGCGGGACAACGAGCCTGAGATATACGAGCAGACCTACAAGACTCTCAATGCGAAGGATTATATCGTATTTAAGCTGACCGGGAAGTTTTACACAGAGCCTTCCGATGCCAACAGCGTCGCGTGCTTTGACTTGAAAACGTTCCAGTGGTCGGAAGAAATATTGAAGATTACAGGGATTGACCCAGATAAGCTTCCGCAGATCAAGCCTTCCACCTTCGTGGCTGGCGGCGTGACAAAAGAAGCGGCACGGGCGACAGGCCTGGCAGAAGGAACGCCGGTCGTTATGGGCGGAGGAGACGGAGTCGTGGCGAATATCGGATGCGGATCCATATCGCCGGGCAAGACCTACTGCTGCATGGGCACATCCGCATGGATTACGACGACGGCAGAGAAGCCGATCTTTGATGCGCAGATGCGCACGGTAACCTGGGCGCATGTGATTCCGGGTATGTACGCGCCAAACGGAACCATGCAGTATGCGGGAGGGGCATATAACTGGCTGAAGAATACGGTTTGCAGCATGGAATCCTATAAGGCAAAAGAAGAAGGAACCTCTCCATATACCTATATGAATGAACAGATTGAAAAAAGCACGGTGGGAGCAAACGGGCTCATCTTCCTGCCATACCTGCTGGGAGAGCGCGCGCCTCGCTGGAACCCGGACGCGAAAGGCGCCTGGATCGGCATCAAGCCGGAAACCATCAGGGGCGATTTGCTAAGAAGCGTGCTGGAAGGCGTCACCATGAACCTTTCCATCTGCCTTGATATTCTGAGGACGCAGATGGATATCAAGGAGATCACGGTAGTGGGGGGCGGAGCCAAGGGGGCTGTGTGGAGGCAGATCATGGCAGATATATACAATGCCAGGATCAAGGTTCCATCCCTCCTGGAAGAAGGCAGTTCCATGGGCGCGGCGGTGATCGGCGGCGTGGGAACGGGGATCTTTAAAGACTTTACCGCTATCGACAGATTCATCAATATTGAATCCGTACATACTCCGGATTCCGGGGCAGTAGAAGCGTATGGATCCGTGAAAGAGGCCTTTGAAACCTGCTATTTTGCGCTGGAAGATGCATTTAAGAAGATGGCAAGACATTTGTAATCCTGAAATGTGAATATATGAATTAAGACGTCCCGGAAGTTATTAGAATTACTTCCGGGACGTCTTACTTTACTTATTTACAATATATGGGCATTCATTTCCGCTTAAGATATCAATCAGATTCTTGATTGCTCCGCTGGCCATATGATCGGTGGCCTCCTGGGTATGAGCGCCTGTATGGGGCGTTACCACCACGTTGTTAAGCTCGAACAGCGGGGAGCCTGTAGGAGGCTCGATTTCAAAAGCGTCGAGTCCCAGGCCGCCAAGTTTTCCTGACTTTAGTGCCTCGTAAGCGGCAGCCTCATCGATGATGCCTCCTCTGGAAGCGTTGATAAGGATCGTGCCTGGCTTCATATTGGCAATGGCTTCTCTATTGATCAAATGTCTGGTTGAATCCATGAGGGGCAGGTGAAGGGCGATGACATCCGCCTGCTGCACGAGTTCATCAAAAGCGCGTATGCCGATATCGTGTTCGGCGCAGTAGGCCTCATTGATGAAGGGGTCATAGGCAATGACGTTCATTTCGAATCCTTTGGCGCAGCGGGCGGTTACTTTGCCGATGGCGCCAAGTCCCATGATTCCGATCGTCTTTCCTTTCAGTTCCATTCCGGTGCTGCGTACCCACTCCCCATTTCTGGTGGAATCATTGAGATAGGGAATGCGTCTTGCCACGGCCAGGATCAGGGCAAATGTAAGCTCTCCCACGGCTTCGGCGTTGACGCCAGGCGTGTTCGCAACCGGGATGCCTTTTGCCTTGGCGGCCGCAATATCCACGCGGTCATAACCCGCGCCATAACGGGAGATGACCTTGAGATGGTCGCAGGCATCTATTACCTTCTGGGTGATAGAATCCAGCCCGGCAACGTATCCGTCGCAGTCTTTTAATAAGGGAATCAGCTCGTCCTCTGTAAGAGGACGGCCGAGTTCGTTGAATACAAGATCATCGGAAAATGCTTTTAAGGTTTCCAACGCCTTAGAGCCTTTGCCAGGCTGCAAAGAAGTTGGCGTAACTAATATTCTCATAATAAGCGTGCCTCCTGTCATTGTTGCTTGCGGATACGTTATCTGGATACGAGCGTGACCGCCTCGGCGGTCAGACGCGCGATCTCTTCAAAGTTCCCTTCGTTAATAAGGCTGTCTTTTACCATCCAGCTGCCTCCGCAGGCGATAATCTTATCAAAAGCCAGGAATTCCAGTACATTCGAAGCGTTGATTCCTCCGGTTGGCATGAACTTCAGGGACGGAAATGGGGCTGCAAGCGCCTTGATCGTTCCAAGTCCTCCGCATTGTACGGCAGGGAAGAATTTTACTACCGGCAGATTATACTCCATTGCGGCCATTACTTCGGATGGGGTGCAGGTTCCTGGAAAGACCGGAAGATGATTGTCTATCGCAAATTCCACGACAGACCGGCAAAATCCCGGGGCTACCAGGAATGTCGCGCCAGCGTCCAGCGCGCGTCTGGCTTGTTCCACATTCAGGACTGTGCCTGCGCCAACCATCATGTCAGGAAATTCCTTTCTCATAATGCGGATGGATTCTTCAGCGGCTCCGGTACGGAAGGTGACCTCCGCCACAGGCAGCCCGCCTTTGCACAATGCCTCCCCAAGAGGCTTTGCATCCGATACGCGGTCTAATTTGACAACGGGAATGATTTTTTTTGCGGCAACTTGTTCGAATAGATTTGTTTCACTCATAATGATTCGCTCCTTGTAATGGATGTAATATGCAGGCGCATATTACTGGGTTAATATACGTTTCGGGTTTTCGACGGAAATCAGATGGATGGTTTCCGCGGAAACGCCGGAATCTCTTAATAACTGGTTGAATACGGTAAGAATGTAATCAAGTCCTATGGCATCCGGTACATAGGATCTGAGCCTCGTACGGGTGGTATCCAGCGAATACAGCAGCTGGCTTTCGTATCCGGCGTTTATCAGAGCCTTGAATAACTGAATTTCATGCGCATCGCTGTGATACTTGAAGCGTCCGATAGTGTCAAATTCCAGGTAGGAGCCTTTGGAGAGGATACGTCTGTGAAGTTCCAGATTCGGGCAGGCGCGGTCCATATGGCAGAACATCAGATCCTGTGGACGGATGCCGAGGTTCAGCAAGTAATCCTGGAGCAGCACTGGATTCGTTCCTTGCTCCACATGGATCATGAGGATGCGATGGGTGCGCAGGGCGGCCCTGGCGGCGGCCCGGAACAGTTCCTTGTAGCGCGGGCTTAATTCTTCCGTGTCATAAGCGGTCTTGATGATGCCAGCCCTGGCATCGCACGGAGTCTGCGGCATTCCCTGGTCGGCATCGACAAACATTCCTTCCGTCAGCTCCCGCACGAATACTTCTTCCAGATCAGAAGGAGGCAGGGTGCGGATCCAGTGCTCTTTTGGATAGAAGCACAGTTTATGGAAGCCGGTGGAGGCAATGATATGCACGCCGGAGTCCTCCGAAAGTCTTCTAAGTTCTAAAGCCATGCGGTTTGCGCCGCATGGCTGGGCTTCTATGAAAGACTGGCCTCCTGCCAGATGAAAACGCTTTGCTTCTTCCAGGCTCTTTTCCATATCATCCATGCATAGTGCTGGATTGATCTGATAGGATATGCCTTTGCTCATGGCGATATGCTCATGGCATTGGCAGAAGCCTAGTTCTTCCGGGGCTATCCGCCCGGTAACGGTGATAATTTCTTTCATAATATCTTCCCTATTTCCAATGAGGATTGTCTATGACGGATGGCTTGCCTGCGTCCCGGACAATTAACTTGCGGTAGCCTTTGGTCTCGATGGTGCCATAATCGTGTCCGGCATCCGCCGCAAAGGTATAGAACATTACAAGCGGCACAGTTCCCGTGTTGACTGACCGGTGCGCGTAACGCCTGGGCACGTAGAGAGCCTCGCCCTTTTTCAAAGGAAGTTCCATGGTATCTCCCTCCGGATTCTCCATAACCATATAGCCCTCTCCATCCAGGGTATAATATACCTCCGCGGTATCAAGGATGGTGTGGAAATGTCCCTTGGTCATAAAGTATTCATTTCCGATGATTCCAGGGTAGAGGATCGTGGTTCCAAATGCCAGATCCCCGGCCCGCTCCGGACATCCCAGTTCATGAAACTCATAGACCAGGGGATCGCCGCTTTTTAATACCTCATTTACGGCATCCGCGTCATAGTACATATCCTTCATCTGTGAAAGATATCGTTTGGTAGTTTCGGCGGTCTTTGAAAGTCCTGTCACAAGGTCGAAATCTACCTGGAAACTGGTATCCCAATTAAATTGATTCATTGTCTTATGCCTCCTTATGATTTGGCAATCTCGCTTAATTTCTCAAGCAGCTCGCCCTTGATGTCGATTTGAAATACTTCGGAGATCACCTGGGTCCATCCGTGAATGAAGTAGATCCAGCCATCTTCCACGTGGAGCCGCCTGGATTGTGCCTGCGCTTCGGCCTGGCGCTTGAAAAGCAAGTCTCCGCGGTAATTGATTTCCCATACCAGGCTGTCCTCCGGGAATACGCAGTCATCCGTCAGGGGAGATCCTGGGCCGTCCTTGCCTAATCCTGTGGCGTTGACGATAAGAGAGTGGGGCTTCAGGGAAGCCAGCGTCTTGTCGTTATCCGCAGGCGTAGGATTGTGTATGTATTCAAAATGAATCTTTGGATTGATTCCGTCGAGAATGGCTTGTGCAGACTCCAGTCTCGGAACGCTTCGGTTAGCGATGATGATACGCTTAGGAACGTTAGCGCCGAACTGCTCCTGCGCAAAATATACGGACATAGCAAGAGTGCTTCCGCCTGCTCCAAGCAGCAGCACATCCCCGTCGTATTGGGTCCAATAGTTGGCTGGAACAAAGTTTTCAAGCGCCATTCCGCTGGAAATAGGATCTTTGGCATGAGCACAGAGTTTTCCGCCTTTTTTGGAAATGGAAGAGACTTCTCCCAATCTCTCGGCATAAGGATCCACATATTCAAATAAGTCCTTGCAGGTGTTGAACAAGTCGATTTTATGAGTGGTGACGAGCGCTCCAAGAGAGAGCGGATCATTTTTGATAAAAGTGACGGCTTCCCGGTACTCCTCTGCAGAAGAATGAGGGGCGAAATCAATCCCCTTGATGACAGCATCCTTTAATCCAAGTGCATCGGCCCATTTGGGGAACACTTTCATAATGGAAGACTGTCCAGTGGTAACGCCGATAAAATATAGAGTTGGTGCAGTTGCTGGTTGATATACATTTGCCATTGGATTAATCATCCTTTCTTATTAATTAGTAGTTGTAAATCTCGCTTCGCAATGTGCTTGCATAACAATGTCATTACATAGTAACATTATATTGCGATTATAGAAAAATGTCAATATCCATCTTGCCAAATGAGAATGTTGACAAATAGAAGATAATGTTATAACATAACTACATAATAAAATTGTGAACAACTAGAAACTAGAAACAGTAAAGGAGAGAAAACATGAACGCACTGGAAAAATTATTTTCATTAGAAGGAAAGACAGCAATTGTTACAGGAGGCGCGCAGGGGATCGGAAGCGTGGTTGCTATGCGCATGGCGGAAGTCGGAGCCAACATCGCCATCTTTGATATGCAGGAGGAAAAGGCCAGAAAGACCGCAAAAGAAATTGCAGAGGCTACAGGAAAGAAGACGGCAGCCTATGGCGTGGATGTCACGGATCCGGTTCAGGTAAAGGCCGCGATCGAGCAGGCGGATGCTGATATGGGCGGACTGGATCTTCTGTTTAACAATGCGGGCATCGTATTACATAAGTCTGCCTATGACGTAACGCCGGTAGAGTGGGCCAAGGTAATCAATGTGAACCTGAACGGAGAATATTATATGGCGTCTGAATTTGCCAGGTATCTGAAGGGGAAGGGAAAGAAGGGGGCCATCTGCAACACGGCATCTATGTCCGGCCACATTGTAAACTGGCCTCAGGAGCAGGCATCTTATAATGCGTCAAAAGCAGCGGTCATTCAGATGACCAAGTCTCTCGCGGTAGAATATTGTAAGGATGGAATCCGCGTAAACTGCATCAGTCCTGGATATATGTACACGGAACTGACATGCCATGTGAATCCGGATTGGCAGGAGCGCTGGATGGACCTTACGCCATATGGAAGGTATGGCACGCCGGATGAACTGTGCGGAGCAGTCATCTACCTGCTGTCTGATTCAGCCTCATTTACATCAGGGACGGACATTATCGTAGATGGATGTTTTACATGCGTATAAAAGAAGAAAGAAGGAACGGGCATCTGTACAGAAATGTATGGGTGCCCGTCATTGTTTTTTATAAAGTTAGAAAAATCAAAACAATATTAAAAATGACTATATTGCACAATAAAATGCGACTAAAAAGAAAATAAAACAGTGAAAATAACTAAAAAATAAAAAAGATTGTCTTTTTATTAACGTTATTTTTCATAAAAAATGATCGTTATATGGAGAAAAAGTTGTTGACAAATATGAAGCAATGTTATAACATCATGATATAACAACGTTAGAAATATATACGTAAAACAAAAAAGGAGGAAAAAAAGTATGAAGAAAAAGTTATTGGGCGTGCTGCTATGTGTAGCAATGGTAGCGTCAATGGCAGTTGGATGCGGAGGATCAGATAAAGGCTCCGACGATTCCAAAGATGCGAAGAAGAGTGACGACAAAGGTGGCAAGTACAAGATTGGCATTGCCATGAAGACCCAGGATGGCCCTTACTTCGTAACATTGACCAAAGCAGTTCAGGAGAAATGCGCAGAGATCGGACTTGTTGACAAGGCTTCTGATGTAGTCGTGCTGAATGCGGATATGGATGTTGCAAAACAGTCTGAAAACTTCGAGACATTTATTTCTCAGAAGTATGATATGGTCTTCTGCGACTGTATTGACCCGGACAACGTAATCGCAGATGAGCAGGCCGCTCATGATGCAGGAATTCCGGTTATCAATATCGACTCTGGCGTGAATGACGGAAGTTACTGCGTGACCACCGTATATTCTGACAATAAGCAGAATGGACGTCTTTGCGGCAAATCATTTGCAGAATCTATGGGCGATGAGGAGATCTACTCCATCATGCTTTCCGGCGAAAAAGGAAATGTTGCAGGAACAGAGAGACGCCAGGGACTGATCTGCGGCGTTCTGGAGCAGAGGCTTGGAATCTCCGAAGACGAAGCATGGAAACTGACGAAAGACGCTGATGACCAGTTACTGAATAAGGGCTCTTACACGAACGAAGAAGCAAAATTCACCATCGCTGGACAGGGCTGGGGCAACTGGACAGTAAATGATATTCTGAACGATGCCAATGACCTTGTGGTAAAGACGAAGGACAAGCTTAACACCATGTTTGCAGAGAATGACCAGATGTTATTCGGCGGCATGCAGGCAGCAGATGACGCGGGACTTACAGGCATCCACTATGTAGCGGCAGCGGATGGCGCGCTGGAAGCATATGACTACATAAATGGAACAACAGAGTGCAAATCCGGCGAATACTACTGCACAGGCGAGAACTCTCCATGGCAGGTAGCGATCACGGCAACAAACATTGCAAAGGAAATCCTGGTTGATGGAAAAGATCCGGAAAGCTACGATGAAGTAACGATGACAGAGGCTGTCTGCGTTACCAAAGACAATGTTGACGAGCGTTATGAATACGGCTTCTAAATAATCATTAAGTCCTCCTTATAACGAGGAGGACTTTTTTTGAATCATTGGATCATGTGTGGAGGTGAGTGTATGGAAGGGCAGTATAGACTTGAAATGAAAAATATCACAAAACGCTTTGGCGGAGTTAAGGCTCTTACAGACGTTTCTTTAAAAGTTGAGCCTGGCGAGATTCATGCTCTTATAGGAGAGAACGGTGCCGGCAAATCTACGCTGATGAAGATTTTGTCTGGCGCATATCAGAGGGATAGCGGACAGATTTTTATAGATGGCAGGGAAGTCAAGATTACAAATCCAAAAGAGTCCAAGGATCTGGGCGTTGCGATTATCTATCAGGAATTCATGCTCGCGCCGGACTTGACGGTGGCGGAGAATATCTTTATAGATAAGCTCTCGGCAGGAAAGGCAACGATTAACTGGAAGAAGTTAAGGGCGGATGCAAGGGAGCAGCTTGAAAAACTAGGATTTTCCGATATTAACCCGAATGCAAAATGTGGCAGCCTGAGCGTTGCATACCAGCAAGTAGTCGAAATCTGCAAGTGTCTGACCAGAGACGCGAAAATACTTGTATTCGACGAGCCAACGGCAGTTCTGACATTTTCTGAGATAGAAAAACTATTTGAAGTCATCCATAAGCTAAAGGATCAGGGCGTAAGCGTGATCTATATTTCGCACCGTCTGGAAGAGATCTTTCAGTTAAGCGAGCATATCACGGTTCTCAAGGATGGTACTTATGTAGATACGGTGGAGACGTCGGGATTCGATAAGCAGAGGCTGGTTAACCTGATGGTAGGACGGGAGATGACCGATATGTTCCCGAAGAGGAATGCGAAGATCGGCGACACCGTCCTGAGGGTGGAAGATCTGCACGCAGGAAAGATGGTGCAGGGCGTTAGTTTTGAAGTAAAAGCCGGGGAAGTACTCGGATTCAACGGGCTTGTAGGGGCCGGAAGAACGGAGACGATGCGGGCTGTCTTCGGAGCAGATAAGAAAGAGTCCGGCAAGGTCTATTATTTTGGAAAGGAAGTAAGCTGGAAGAGCCCCCGTGCCGCCATCAAGGAAAAGTTCGGCCTTCTTCCGGAAGACAGAAAGAAACAGGGATTATTGCTGGAGCAGAGTATCCGTATGAATACGACGCTTGCCTGTTTAGATAGAATTACGAAAGGCGGCATAATCAATCATAAGTCTGAAAAGGCGTTTGTCAAAGATGTCCTGGCAAGCATACAGACGAAATACGGCGATACGGAAGATAATGCCAACAGCCTGTCCGGCGGCAACCAGCAGAAGGTGGCGCTGGCGAAATGGATTGCGGCGGACTGTAAATGTATTGTCTTTGACGAACCTACCAGGGGAGTCGATGTAGGCGCTAAGACGGAGATATACAAGGTAATCAATACGCTTGCGGAAAAGGGCGTTGCGGTGATCATGATATCGTCTGAAATGCCGGAGGTCATTGGCATGTGCGACCGCGTAATGGTCATGCGTAATGGGAAGATCTCAGGAGAGGTCGGCAAGGATGAACTGTCTGAAGAAACATTGATTAAATTTGCGATGGGGGTCTAACTATGGAAAAAAAGAAAATAAATATAAAAGATTTTTTGATTACGAATAATACATATGTTATATTTCTGATACTGTTTATCGTGTGCGCGGTGATGTCAAGCACATTCCTGCAGCCGGTCAACTTAATGAATATCTGCCTTCAGCAGTCCGGCCCGATCCTCGTGGCGCTTGGCATGCTGTTCGTCATCCTGACAGGGGGCATTGACCTTTCCGTAGGCGCGGTAACGGCATTATCTTCTTCCTGTGCCTATGTTCTGATGAGAGACCACGAAGTGAGCCTTGCGGTAGCCTTCCTGATAGCAATTCTAGTTGGCATCGCTATGGGGCTTCTGAATGGTATTCTCGTGGCCTATGGCAAGATGCAGGGATTTGTAACGACTCTGGCTACGCTGTCGATTGGTAACGGGGCAGCCTTAATCGTATCAGAAGGAGCCCCGGTACGCTGCTCTAATGTGGCAGCCGTTAAAGCGATGGCCAGCAAGGACTTTGGCTACCCCATCGTGATTGGATGCGTGATCATCATCATCATTATCGCGCTTGTACAGAAATATACCTCTTATGGACGTATCGTGATTGCCTGCGGCTCCAACAGCACTGCCGTACAGCTTGCGGGTATCAATGTAAAGAAGTATGTATGCTCCTGCTATGTAGTTTCAGGATTCCTTGCTTCGATTGCCGGAATGTTTATTGCGTCCAGAACGCAGACCGCGTCATCTACGCTTGGAAAAGGCGGCGAGCTTGATGCGATCGCAGCCTGCGTCATCGGCGGCGCAAGTCTTGCAGGCGGCAAAGGAAATGTTGTAAAAGCAGTGATCGGCGCGCTGATCATTGCGCTGATCAGCAACATCATGAACTTGAAAGGCGTACCAGCCTATCCGCAGGAAATCGTGAAAGGATGTATTATTATTGCGGCCGTTCTGCTGCAGATTGCGACCGATAGGAGCGAGAGCGCGGTATAATGATTCTTGGGAAGTGAATTGCGGATTGAGAAAGAGGACGACGGGGGAGGGGCGGATCCGGAGAGGATTCAGGCTCTCTTCGCCTTGAACTTGTAACTTCAAAGACCGTCCAAACTTGGCAGCCGAGCCTATTCGATGTGAAATTCTGAAAGAATTTCGCATCTCAGAGGCTCTTGGATATTTTATTGGTGATAAAATATCCATACCAGGTTTGGACGGTCTTTTCAGTAACAAGATTCAAAAGGCTTGTTCGACGGTATCCTCTCCAGAACCGCCCCTCCCCCGTCTGTGCGCGTTCTAATACAAGTTCGCTTTGAGGGGAAATCGGGGATTGGAAGAGGACAGCCGCTGGCTTCTTCCCTGACTCGCTTCGCCTCGAACTTGTAACTTCAAAAACTGCCTGAACTTGGCAACCGAGCCTATTCGGCGTGAAATTCTGAAAGAATTTCGCACCTCAGAGGCTCTTGGATATTTTATTGGTAATAAAATATCCATGCCAAGTTCGGGCAGTTTTTTCAGCAACAAGTTTCGTAGGCTTGTTCGACAGGGGAGAAGCCAGCGCCCGCCCTCCCGCCGTCTGAACACTTCAAAATGTAAATTCCATTTGGGAAGGGAATCAGGCGGAGGCGGGGCTAGTCTGCTTGGTAGTAGCGGCCTAGGGCGTCGGCGGCTTTTACGATGTTTTTCAGCATTTCGCCTGTGATCTCGTAGGGCTCGCGGACGAGTTCGGTCAGGGAGGCGTTGTCTGCGATCAGCTGAAGGTTTTCTTCGGTCAGTTCTACCTGCAGGTCTTTAAGAGTGGTGGGAAGTCCGACTTCCATACAGAAGGCTATGTACTCTTCAACGATTTCGGAAGGGGCATTTTCGGCAACCAGCTCGCATAAGGTGCCGAAGGCGACTTTTTCTCCGTGGAGGGTCTTGGTTCCGTTTGGCGTTGCGGTGATGCCGTCGCCTACAGCGTGGGCGCAGGCGCAGGCCGTATTCTCGAAGCCCAGGCCGCTCATTAAAGTGTTGGCCTCGATGACGGCTTCCAAGGCTTCTGTAACGACGTGCTGCTCGTTGGCAATCTTTGCGGCGACGCCGTATTCCAGAATGGTGTCATAGCATAATTCCGCGATCGTCATCGCAACCTTTGTCCTGCGGAAGGCGCCGGCCTCCTGACAGATGTAATTGGGGCTGTTGGAAGCGGCGTTTGCCTTTGCTTCGAATAAGGTAGCCATCGCATCGCCCATTCCGGATACGAGGAACCGAACCGGCGCGTTGGCAATGATTTCGCTGTCGATGATGACGATATCAGGGCTCTTAATATAGTTGATCGAATGGGAATGCTCATGATTCTCTTTGTAGATGACGGAAAGCGCGCTGGTTGGGGCATCGGTGGAAGCGCTGGTGGGAACGATGACAACCGGCAGCTTAAGCGTGTTAGCCGCCCCTTTTGCAGTGTCCAGAGTCTTACCGCCTCCAATGCCCATAATCATCTGAGCGCCAGCCTCCGCCGCTTTTCTGGCAATGGCGGCGATCCGTTCTTCGGTCACCTCGTGCTCGAAAGGAATGCTGGTAAACTGAGCATGGTGTTCCTCATATTGCGCCGTCAGCTGAGGCGTCAGGCTGTCATAGAAGAATGGGTCAATGACTGCGAACACCTTGTCTCCATATTTTGCTGTATGCTGTGCAAGACGGCGGATTTCTCCAGGTCCCTGGATATATCTTCCGGGTGAGCCGAAAGACATGGTTCTAGATGCTATCATAATAAAAACCTCCTAAATTTAATATAGTTATGTTATTACATAGTTATATTGTAATATATATTAGAGCGTTTGAAAAGCGTAAATCAAATATTTAAGAAAGATTGTGAAAAAGTGAAAGGGGAACTCCGGGAATCCACTGGACAAAGAGCCTTAATAATGGTAAAATAAAATCAATTCATTATGTAGTAACATAGGTATATAAGAAAAGAGAAATGGAAACGGACGAATGTGGAAAAGGAGGTTATTTTATGATTAAAGACAGAAGACTTGGCCATCTGGGCATGGCGTCCAGAGATGTGGATGCTACGGTCGCATGGTATGTGGATGTACTGGGATTTGAGAAAATCGGTGAGTTTAAGGCGCCAAATGGAAATGACATCAAATTTATCCGGAATAAGGAAGGATGCATCTATGAGATATTTCCGTCCGAGGACGGTGAAGATGCCGGTGCCTATGGCAAGATCGACCACTACTGCTTTGAGTCGGAGGACGTGGAGAAGGATTATGAATATTGCCTGGAGCAGGGCTATACGATTACCACGGAAGGGATTGAAGAACTGCCGGGACTGTGGGAGCGGGGAGTACGCTTTTTCAAGATTGGCGCGCCGACCGGTCAGCAGGTGGAATTCTGCCAGATATTATAGGAATGAATGAAATGAAAGAAAGTCAATAAGGAGGAGCAATATGAAAACAGTACTTGTAAATAAGGATGGCTCTTTGTCCGTCCAGGAAGTTCCGAAGCCCAAATACGGACCGAAGCAGGCTTTGACCAAGACGATTGCAAACGGTATCTGCGGAACGGATATTCATCTGATGAAAAAAGCCTTTAAAGGAGTTACGGAAGAAATGTATCCGCTTATGCTGGGGCATGAAAATGTAGGAGAAGTGGTAGAAGTAGGCGAGGAAGTAACCGGGCTTAAGGTTGGGGATAAGGTGCTGCTTCCTTTCGTAGATCCGGATCCGGACCATCTGGGACCTTATGGCTCTGCATGGGGAGCGTTGAGCGAGTACTGCGTGGTAAATGATGCTGCGGCGTACCAGGAAGGAGAGGTGCCTGATCTGGCAAAGGCACAGTGTATCATTCCTGACGATATCGATCCGGTGGATGCCGTCATGCTGATCACCTTGAGAGAAGTGTTGAGCAATGTAAAGTACTTCGGCATTGAGAAGGATAAGCCGGTGGTAATATTTGGATGCGGCCCGGTGGGGCTTACCTTCATTAAGATGTGCAAGATGGTAGGAGCCAATCCGGTGATTGCGATCGCGAGAAATGAGCCTAAGAGGAAGAACGCGCTGGATGGCGGTGCGGACATAGCGCTGAACAGCAAGGAATGCGATATTACCAAGGAGATCCGGGACATGTTTCCGCAAGGAGTGCCGTTCGTGATCGACGCGGTAGGCTCTGAAGATGTGGTAAATGACGCCATGGGCCTGATCTGTGACCGAGGAGAGATCTGCTGTTATGGAGTCCCAAGAAAAGAAGAGATGCACATTGACTTCAGCAAGGCCGACTATAACTGGGTGCTTAATTTTCAGCAGTTCCCGCGCAAAGATGAAGAGGCAGCTGCGCACAGCGAAGTGATCCAGTGGATCCGGGAAGGGAAGATCGACCTGAAAGACTACATATCCGATTACTTCTCTTTTGATGATGTGATCGAGGCTTATGACAAGGCAATGAATAAGCAGGTACTGAAAAAAGGAATCGTAGTGTTCTAAAAGTCCTTCAGATATTGCGGAATCCTTTGCTAGAGATTATAATATGGGAAAACAATAGATAGAGGAGAAAGCAGACCCAATGATAGAAGGAATTATATTTGACGTAGACGGAACCCTGTGGGACTCCACGGAAGAAGTGGCATATTCCTGGAACCAGGCAATCAAGGAACAGACGGATATGGACAGGACGCTGACGGCTGAGCAGTTAAAGCGGGAGTTTGGCAAGCCTTTGGAGGAGATCATGGACGACCTGTTCCCGGAACTTGCGCAAAAAGAGCAGGAGAGACTGGCAGACCATCTCTATAAATATGAGAATAAATGGGTAGAGACAGCACCCTGCATCGTCTATGACCAGATGGCAGAGACGGTTCGCGAACTGAGCAGAAAGTATAAGCTCTTTATCGTCAGCAACTGCCAGTCCGGCTACATAGAAGCTTTTCTTAAGAATACCGAACTTGGAGAATATTTTGCAGATTATACCTGCCCGGGAGACACCGGAAAGTTAAAAGGCGAGAATATCCGCATCATCATGGAGCGAAATGGAATCAAGGAAGCCATCTATGTAGGCGACACCCAGGGAGATGCCAATGCGTGCAAAGAGGCGGGGATTCCTATGATATTCGCGGCATATGGCTTCGGCCAGGTGGAAGAAGAGCATGTTGCGATCCAATCTTTTGGGGAACTGCTGGAACTTGAATTCGAAAAAAGCGGCGGGAAGTAAGCCGCAGAGAGACGGAGCATAAGAATCGATAATAAAAAGGGGCACGGCGTATGATCGCCGTGTCCCTTTTTGGGATGATCGATATAGGTTCTAAGGCTTGCTTTATTCAGCCATTGGAAGATGACGGATCGCGCCCTGGTAGTCGGCTTTTAACCGAAGGATCTCATGAAGCAGAGCGTCTGCTTCGTCCTTCTCGCCCAGGCCGATGTGGCCCAATGCCATCAAATAGCGGCAGTAGATATCATTGCGCTCTTTGATGTTGTCAGGGAATACTTCGATTTCCGGAAGTGACACGGCAAAATAGTCATAGGTCACTTCGTCGAAAATGTGTTTCTTTCCAAAGGCCAGAAGCTGATGGTAGCATTTTTTCGCTGCAGCCATGTTGCCCAGTTCTTCATTGGCCAGACCCTGATAGAGAATGGTGTCAGAGGGCTGGTCGTTGTAGTAGAGGACGCCGGATGGCTCATCCAGTCCTGTGGAAGCCTTTTCAAAATACTCACAGGCAGCAGCAGAGTCATTCTTTGCCTGGTAGGCCTTTCCGATATAATAGTCGGCGATGTTGTCCTGGACATTCGGAAGTTTTCCTTCTCCCAGATTGTTTGGATATACTTTCGTGGCCTCAAGAAGCCGGATGGCTTCATCATAATTGCCACTTTCAAGAAGGCCCAGCGCTTTCTGCGTCAGCGCATAGCGGTACTGGGTGCTGACTTTTCCTTCTCCGCCTTCCCATGGATGGAACAGGTGGCCGTTCAGGCATTTCAGCGCCTTGTCATACTGTCCGGTGCAGTTAAGAAGCGAGATGTATTCTACATACAGCGCATCCCGTCCAGTCACAAGATCCAGATGGGCGGAAAGCAGTTCCAGGCGTTCTTCTACGGAGATGCCTGCCTTTGCGCGCAGCTGGTCGTATTCCAGCAGGAAGCGGGAGTAGGCAGAATCTAGTTCAAAGGCCTTCTTCATGCATTCCAGCGCCTGGTCTATGTCTTTTCTCTTATTGTAATAGTAGATGGCAAGATTACGCCAGTTCATGGCAAAGTCCGGCGCGCCTTCAGCGGCTTCTTCCCAATGCAGGGCCGCTTTCTCGTACTGCTTCTTGTCATAGAGCAGGCAGCCCAGATAATAGTGGGCGTAAGGCGCTTTGCCGAGCAGGGAGGCAGCGCTTTCTAATATAACGACTTCTTCCGCGCGGTTGGGGAAGCAGTAGTCGGGGCAGGCGGCCTCGCCTTGCTGATACATCTTAGCCGCCTTGGCGGCATCGCCCTTGCGTTCATATACGTAGCCCTGGTAATAGCCAAGCATCGGAGAGTCCGCTGTGCAGGAAGCCAGGATGGTAAGCGCGTCATCATATAAGCCTGCCTTGATATAATCCAGGGCAAGTTCCAGGTAATTATGCACGGGCGTGCGCATCTTGTCCTTCCAGTCGTCCAGACTGCCTGATCTTAAAGCCCCTTCGTAGCGGATGCCCATATCCAGCGGGTCGATCTTAAGGCTTTCATCCAGCAGTTCCTGGGAATCCATGTGAAGCAGACGAAGGATGGCCGCCTTCAAGGTGCGGGCTTTCATGTTGTGCCATCCCCGGATCAGGGCATTGTCGATGAATTCCAGGGCATTCCGGTAATCGCCGCGCTTTACGGATAAGCATGCCAGCCAGTAGTAGCCTGCGCCTTGCGTCTCATAACTCCAGGTGGATTTGTAGAAGGCATCGTAAGCGCCTTTGTCATCCCCTGTCATGACGAGGGCCAGGCCGAGATTGAAGTAACTTTCGCCGTAGTAGGGGTTCGGGTTCTTCCAGGTCTGTTTCTCAATGGCTTTGTTGAAATGCCTGATGCTTTCTTCGAAGTTTCCGCGTCTGTACAGAAGAAGGCCGTAGCCGTTATTTAGGCGGATGTCGGATGGGTCGCGCCTGAGTCCTTCCAGATAATAGTCTTCCGGGTTGAGGGTGGCATGACGGTACTGCTCCAGATGCTGGGCGCCCAGATACAATTCCTCGGTGGTCTTAAGTTCCTGCGGAGAAAGCAGCGGATCTGCCGGATCCGGAGTCGGCTCTAGCTCCTCGGTTACTGCTTCGTAGGTTACAAGCGGGAACATGCCGCTGTCATATATGGTCGCGGTTACGCCACTTAAGTCTGCAAGTTCTGTATGAAAAGAGGCCTCATAGAACCGTTCCGGCGTAAGGTCTGCCTGATCCGTAAACAAAGTGCCGCCCTGGTTCTTCACGATGATTGTTGAATCAGCGAAGACGCCGGATGTATAGGCCTTGATGATGCATTTGCCATTTGAAAGGTCCATTCCGATGGCAGCATCCTTGGTGGCATTTTTTACTCTTCCTACATGCTTATAAGGCATGAAGTACTGGGTAAATGTCTTTTCTTCATAAGGCTTCAGCCAGGTGAAGTCCGGCTGATTGTCCGCATAGACGCCGGTCATCAGCTCGATGTACGGGCCGTCCGTCTCTGTCAGGTTGCGGTCCCATGCCTGGCCGAAGTCGCTGTTTCCCCATGTCCACTGCTTCTTGCCCGGGGAAATGTGGTGGTCTGCCACATGCAGCAGGCCGGCATCTACCTTCTCATCAAAGTTTCCGATAAAGTCATAATCGGAGTGGGCTGCCATATAGGAGGTAGGCACTTTGATGTTGCGGTAGCAGGAAATGTCGATCCCTTCAGAATAGTCATATTTATAATATTCGCCGGTGGCGATGGGGAAAGTGGATACCGCGCGCTTTCCGTGGTCCATTACTGCATGGACGTCCGGCGGAAATACGGAATAGGTGTGCTCATTGACCGGTACGGCCGGATTCGCCCACCAGAGGAAGGTCTGCGGCGTGTCGGTACGGTTGTAAAGGCGTCCCTTGATCTCGATATATGCCTTGTCCGGATAGAGCGTAAAGGAGGCCATTCCTTTGGTACCGTACATCTTATCAATCTCGCTGACGTATACGGTGGATGAGCCGTCTTCATGCTCCTCGAAGTGATAGTCTACCGGAGAGTAGGTGGATGGACGGTGATGCTGCGGCCAGTTGAATTCGATGCCGCCGGAGATCCATGGACCGGTAAGGCCTACCAAGGCCGGCTTGATCACGTGGTTATAATATACGAAGTCATAATTGTTGGTTTTGTCTAGTGCGCGCTGGATACGGCCGCCGAGTTCCGGCAGGACCATGACAAGCAGATAATCATTTTCCAGGTAAATCGCCTTGTATTCTACGTCCTCTTTCTCATCGGATATTTTTTCCGTTACAGGAAGGGGGTAAACCTTTCCGGAACTTCCCTGATAAGCCCTGTTTTCGATGAACAATGGACTTTTTTCCGGAGGGTATACTTTATAAGTAGGAAGGGTTATGGTTTCTTCCCATACATGGACTTGCTTGTTTGACATAAGTCATTCGTCTCCTTTCAAAATGGAATTGCCTGTTGCTGTGCAGTCGCCTGCTGTATGTATAGATTAGCATAAGGGGAGAAATGTTAAAATGTCATATACCATAAAAAGATGGACAATATTCCACATGGGTGCTATAGTTATCTCAAAATTATAAGAAGGGACAGGCAGGTAGAAGGATGAGTAATAATATTGGAAAGGCAGATGGATTTAAGGACGAAGAATATATTATTATTCCTACAGAATCATTTGCGGACTATGCGGAGCACCCGCTGGTGCGGACGGTCTATCCGACGGACGTCGGCTTCTTTCCGAAGGCCCGCGATCATTACCGGGAGAGGAAAGAAGGGGCCGAGCAGTATATTCTGATCTATTGCACGGAGGGAAAAGGAACCGTGGAAGTGGAGGGTCAGACATTTTCGATGGGAAAATCGGACGCATTCTGCATTCCATGCAAAAAGGGACACCGGTACTATGCGGATGCCAAAGACCCATGGAGTATCCTGTGGGTGCACTTCAAAGGGGAGAACACGGCATACTTTCCGATTGACGAGCCGCACGTCGTACCAATGAATTCCAGGCACAGCGACAACCGTATGATGGTGCTGTTCAATCTGCTGTTCCGGGTTCTGCGGCGCAATTATACCTTGGGGAACTTCATCTATATCTCCCAGGTGCTGTCCCTGATCCTTTCGGAAGTATACTACCGGGAGAAAGTAGATGAGAGCAGCGTTCAGGACAGGCATGTGACCATGGTCATTCGCTTCATGTATGAGAATCTGACTCGCAGCCTTACCCTGGAGGAGATATCGGAAGAAGTCCAGCTGTCCCGCAGCTATCTGAATACCATATTCAAGAACCAGACCGGACGTTCTCCGGTGGAGTTCTTCATCCACCTGAAGATGCAGGAGGCCTGCAAGCTGCTGAAGAATACCAACCTGTATATCTATGAAGTAAGTTCAAGGCTGGGATATGAAGACCAGTATTACTTCTCCCGGATATTCAAAAAAGTGGTGGGCGTGTCGCCGAAAGATTATAAGAATGGGGATTATTTTTACTGCGAGTAGGGGGAATTGGTGAGATTAGAGGACGCCTGCGGGGTGGAGGGGGGGATTTCTCCGACGCTGCGGCGCCTCCATCTAGTCCACCGGGATGTAAGTCCCCGGGAGAGTCGTCGGCTGACTCCTCCCCCAGGAACTAACATCGCGGGGACGGATATTGCGGACGCCTCCGCTTCCCTGCGAAATCCCCCCATCCACCCCGCAGGCTGCGAACTGCCGGATAAGCAGCATCACGTAACGCCCGCATTCATGCGGAGTTGCCAATGAATCGCCGGGAGCGTGGGACAGTGTAGGGAGGGTTGCGTAGGTAAGCGACTGGGGCGTAGGATCCATGCCGGAACTGTTAGCCTGTAAGGGGGGAGTCAGCCGACGATTCCCTTGCAGGCTTACAGTTCCGTGCATTAGCCGAAGCCCCATAAAGCGTCGAAGCAACCCTCCCTACACTATCCCACGCGGTGCCAATCCCATCAAAACTCTCCCAGGTGGAATATAATCCATCAAAGGATAACATATGAAATTCAAGCCGCCGCAAAAGAGTGCTATACTGCAATTAAGAGTTGAACAGAACATCAGCGTAATTACATTTATCAGTCAATTGCAAAGAGGAGGATATGACGATGAGCGAGAAGATTCCAGAGAAAATGATCGGTATGAAGCTTCCGGGAGGAGCGAAAGTTGAGAAGGTGGAGTGCGATGTGCCGAAGCCTGGCCCGGGACAGGTGCTGCTGAAGATGAAAGCAGCCAGCCTGTGCGGCAGCGATTTGAAGTATATTTATTTTGAGCACACGGATAAGACAGGCGGAGCCAGATATGATGACGTGATCGCAGGCCATGAGCCAAGCGGACAGGTTGTAGAAGTAGGCGAGGGCGTGCTTGACTTTAAAGAGGGAGACCGGGTTGTCGTGTACCATATCCAGGGATGCGGATATTGCGACGAGTGTAAGAAGGGCTTCTTTATCAACTGCCAGCAGCCGGAGAGGCGTGCCTATGGATGGCAGAGAGACGGCGCTTTGGCCGAGTATATGGTGGCGGACGTATCTACTTGCATCCATCTTCCGGATTTCCTTACATATGAAGATGGGGCTATGATCGCATGTGGTTTTGGAACTGCTTACCAGGGACTCTTAAGAGCCAATGTATCAGGAAGAGACCGGGTGCTTGTGATGGGACTTGGCCCGGTAGGCCAGGCAGCCCTGATACTGGCCAAGGCAATGGGCGCAGAGACGATTGGCGTTGATATTTCCGAAGAGCGTCTGGAGATGGCGAAGAAGATCGGCGCTGACCAGGTATTCATGGGAGACGATGACGCGGTTAAGAACGTAATGGACTATACCGGAGGCAAGGGCGTAGAGGTTGCCGTAGACTGTTCCGGAAGCAGCATTGGCCGTCACAGATGTCTGGAAGTCGCCAGAATGTGGGGACAGGTAGTGTTCCTTGGAGAGCAGGGAACGGTAACATTTGAACCAAGCCCGCTGCTGCTGCATAAGAACCTGACATTGCATGGATCCTGGGTTACATCAGTAGGAAACATGGAGCAGCTGGTGGAATTCCTGGACCGCAAGAAAATCCATCCAAGCCAGATTATTACCCATCGCTATCCGCTTAGCGAGACAGAAGAGGCGTATCGTGTATTTGCAACAGGAAAAACAGGCAAGGTTTGCGTGAATATGGAGATGGAATAATTTATGGACAATCTGAATAGAATATTAATGTGGCTTAAGACAACCCCTTATGAAGGGGTTGTTCTTGGCCGAAGAGATAATTTTAAATGGATAACGCAGTTTAATGAAAATGCAGTTGTGACGAATGCAGAAGTCGGGATTGCATTTTTAGTCATTCAAAGAAATGGAAAGGTGGAAATGGTAGCAGACAGCAGCGACTGTCCACGCATGGAAAAGGAACAGAATGCGCTTCATGCGGACTGCGTGCTCGTTCCATGGTATGAGACTCTGGAAGGATTCCTTGCATGGTACTGCCATGGAAAAGGCTATGCTTCTGATACGATGATCCCAGGGACATCCTGCGTGCAGGAAGAACTTGTAAATCTAAGAATGAGGCTGAATGAGACGGAAGTGGCACGGTACCATGAGATCGGCCAGGAGTGTGCCAATATCGTAGAAAAGGTTGCCATGGAGGCCAGGCCCGGCCAGACGGAAAGGGAGGTTGCGGCTCTTCTCAAGATGCGCTGCATCGACAAAGGAATCAGCCCGGACTGCGTGCTGGTTGGGAGCGACGAAAGAATCCTGAATTACCGGCATCCCGTTCCTTCGGATAAGAAGATCAAGAACAGCCTGATGGTAGTGCTGGGCGGAGAAAAATACGGGCTAAATATCAGCATGACGCGAATGGTGTATTTTCAGGAGATTCCGAAGGAGATCCACGAGCGTATGCAAAAGACTCAGTATATTTTCGCGGCAATGCAGAACATGATGAGGGAAGGACTGCCTTATAAAGAGTATTTTGAAGAAGTAAAGAGCCTGTACGCGCAGGCCGGGTATCCGGATGAGTGGAAGATGCACCATCAGGGAGGCCCGACGGGGTATGGCTGTAGAGAATTCGTTGTTACGCCTTCCACAGAAGGCATAATCAAGGAAGGACAGGCTTATGCATGGAATCCCACGATCCAGGGGACGAAGTGTGAGGAGACTACATATCTGAAAGACGGAAAGATCGATATCCTGACCAGGACGGAGCAATGGCCGTGCTCCGTAATCAGTACAAAATACGGGGATTTCCAGGTGGCGGACATTCTCTTCGACAAAAAATAGACAAAACCCTCCCATGGTTAGTGAAAAAAATTATAGAAATTGCATAATGAACATTGAAAAATGAAATGACGAGTGCTATAATAATCCTATCTTTAGTAAATGACTTAATAAAGTAGGACAAGGTGGATGAAACGAAGCACAAGCAATCAGGAAGTTAAAAAGTTAAATAGAAATCGAGTGTTTCGTTATGTGAATAGCAGGGAAGAAACCAGCATGCCGGAGATATCGGCGGCGCTTTCCATCAGTGGGCCTACTGTTCTTAAGATTGTGAATGAACTGAAGGAAGAGAAGTTGTTACGGGAAGTCGGCGAATTTGAATCCACCGGCGGACGCAAGGCCAAGGCAATTGCAGCCGTGAGGGATGTCAAGTATGCAATCGGGCTTGATATTACGAAGAATCATGTAGGGATCGTTTATACGGATCTTTCAGGAAAGGCGCTCAAGCATGAGCGGGTCCGCAAGCCTTTTAAATACTCGCAGACTTATCTTCATGAAGTTGCGGCAATCGTGAGAAGGTTTGTTGAGGAAAGCCGAATTCCCAAGAAACGGATTCTGGGAATGGGTATTTCCGTGCCTGCGATTATCGACGTGCAGCGGGATTATATTACGAACTCCCATGCGCTTGGAATCTATGATGTTCCCTGTGAAGAACTGACGGCATGCATGCCATACCCTTGCGAACTTCTAAATGATGCCAATGCGGCAGCCATTACGGAGAGCAACAGAAGCAGGACCTGCAGCAATCTGGTATACCTGTTCCTAAGTAACACGGTGGGCGGCGCGATCATATTTGGAAATGAGACTGGAATCGTGCGCGCGGCACAGGAGAAGGACCGGGGATCGGTCTATATGTATAAAGGCAATAACTGGAGAAGCGGCGAGTTTGGCCATATGGTCATCCATCCGGAAGGCAAGCGCTGCTACTGCGGCAAGATCGGATGCCTGGATGCATATTGCTCCGCGCTTAGGCTGGCAGATCAGACGGATGGGGATCTGGAGAGATTTTTCAGAGAGATGGAAGCAGGAGACCAGGATCTTAAGAAGATATGGAATGAATATCTGAAGGATCTTGCGATTGCAGTGGACAATCTGCGGATGTGCTTTGATTGCGAGATCGTCCTTGGCGGCTACGTGGGCAGCAGCATGGAGCCTTACATACAGGAGTTCAGGAATCTGGTGGCGGAAAAGGACATATTTGAGAACAACGGAGATTATGTGTACGTATGCCAATACCAGAAAGAGGCATCGGCACTCGGGGCGGCTATTTTCCAAATCGAAAAATTTATCGACACAATTTAAGTTTTTTTGAAATTTGGGCAGTAACAGAGAATTGTTGCACATACTTTGTTAAATAAATTATTAAAGTATAAAACAAAGATGGGAGGAAGATGTGTTATGGAAGGAACAATGAAAGTAGCAGTGATGGAAGGAATTGGCAAGATGGGCTATACCGAGAGGCCGATTCCTGTACCGAAAGACGATGAAGTTCTGGTAAAACTGGAATATGTGGGAATCTGCGGAAGCGATATGCATTATTATGAAATGGGCAGGATCGGCGATTATGTGGTAGAGCCGCCGTTCGTGCTGGGACATGAGCCAGGAGGCACTGTCGTAGAAGTAGGCAGGAATGTTACGCATCTGAAGGTTGGTGACCGCGTGGCGCTGGAGCCAGGTAAGACTTGCGGCAAATGTAAATTCTGCCGGGAAGGAAAATATAATCTTTGTCCGGACGTAGTCTTCTTTGCTACACCTCCTGTAGACGGCGTATTCCAGGAATATGTAGCCCATGAGGCGGATCTGTGCTTCAAGCTTCCGGATAATGTAAGCACGCTGGAAGGCGCGCTGATCGAGCCTCTTGCAGTAGGATTCCATGCAGCGAAGCAGGGAGAGGCGAAGGCAGGACAGACGGCAGTCGTATTTGGCGCAGGATGCATCGGACTGGTATCCATGATGGCTCTTAAAGCATGCGGCGTTTCCCATGTATATGTAGTAGATGTCATGCAGAAGCGGCTGGATAAAGCGCTGGAACTTGGCGCTGATGGCGTGATCAACGGAAAAGAAGTGGACGTGCTTGCGAAAGCGAAGGAACTGACCGGCGGCGAGGGATTTGACCTTGCGATTGAGACGGCCGGAACGGAGATTACGACGAACCAGGCGATCCAGGTAGTGCGCAAGGGATCCAATATCGTTCTTGTGGGATATGGAAAGACCGGCATGATGAATATGATGATGAGCCTGGCGCTGGATAAAGAGATTACATTTAAGACAGTATTCCGCTACCGCCACATCTATCCAATGGCAATTGAGGCAGTTGCACAGGGAAAAGTGAATCTGAAGGGAATCGCTACCCATATCTTTAGTTTTGATGACATCCAGACGGCTATGGACAGAAGTGTCAATGAAAAGGCTGAGATCGTCAAGGCTGTTGTGAAAATTGCCGAATAAAAGTGGGATTGACAAATAAATAACGTTATGCAAAACATACAAAACCACCAAAAAATAATTGTGTAATATTGCATATTGCACAAAACGTTCTTCTGGAATATAATTACAACAACAATATTTGTAAAAACATTTTACAAAATTACTATTCAAAATTATTCAATGAAAACGGCTCGCAACCGGGAGGAGGACAAAATGGGAATTATTGAAAGTATGAGACTGGATGGAAAAGCAATTTATGTAACAGGTGCTGCAAGCGGAATCGGCAAGGCAGCGGCTACTGCATTCGCAGAGGCAGGCGCGGATGTCGCTATCGTAGACATCAACCTTGAAGGTGCCGAGAAGGTTGCAAAGGAGATTGCAGAAGCAACAGGTTCCAAGACAATCGCGATCCAGTGCGACGTTACGAAGAAAGACCAAGTTGAGGCCATGGTTGCAAAAGTTGTTGATACATATGGAAAACTGGATGCCTGCTACAACAATGCTGGTATCGCAGTAAACGCTCCGGCAGAAGAGATGACATTCGAGCAGTGGCAGAAGGTAATCGACATCAACCTTACAGGCGTATTCCTCTGCGCTACGGCAGCAGGCAGAGTGATGCTGAAGCAGGGATATGGCTCCATTATCAATACGGCATCCATGTCAGGCCACATTGTCAATGTACCTCAGCCACAGTGCGCATACAATGCATCAAAAGCTGGCGTAAGCCTTCTGACGAAGTCTCTGGCAGTAGAGTGGGCTAAGAGAGGCGTGCGTGTAAACTGCATCAGCCCAGGATATATTGGCACCGATCTTATCATGAATGCAGAACATCTGAAACCATTGATCGAGCAGTGGAATGCAATGGCTCCGATGGGAAGGCTTGGAAAACCGGAAGAATTACAGTCTATCTTAGTATATCTGGCTGGCGACACAAGCACATTTACAACAGGTTCCGATATTATCGTGGACGGAGCATTTACCTGCTTCTAGGAACCGCATTATTATAGATAGCTAATGCGAAAGCTATAAAATAAATTCTTTTTAAGGAGGAGAAGTATTATGAAGAAAAAAATCTTAAGTGCAATCCTTTGCGTGGCAATGATTGCAACGATGGCTGTTGGTTGTACAACCAAGTCACCGACATCAGGCGGGGATGACAAGAAGGATGACGGCGGAAAGAAAGATTCTTACAAAGTCGGCATTACAATCCAGTCCCTGAAGAATGACTACTGGGCAGGCGTTATGGGCAAGCTCGAGGAACTGATGAAGGACAAAGGCTGGGACTACACCCTTCAGGATTGCAGCGATAACTCTGCAACTCAGATCAGCCAGATTGAAAACTTCATCACATCAGGATGCGACTTGATCATGGTTCACCCATCTGACGCAGAAGGTGTTGAGACTGTATGCCAGTCAGCACTGGATGCAGGCATCAAGGTTATGTGCTGGGATGACCCGATGACGAACACGACTGCAAACTGGATTCTTGACAATACTGCACTTGGAAATGACATCGGAAAAACAGCTGCTGCATTCATCAACGAGCACTACACAGCTGACAAGCCGGCAGAAGTTTGCGTAATCGGCAAGCCATCTACAAAGGTTCTGTTAGAGAGAGCAAATGGTATCAAAGAAGGTCTGGAAGAGAACTGTGACGAAGGAAATTACAAGATCGTAGCAGAGGTTGACGGACTGGAAGCAAACGAAGCACAGACTAACGTTGAGACCGTTCTTCAGGCTCACCCTGACTGTTCTGTATTCGTAGGAGTTGGCGCAGGCGCTATGATCGGATCAAACGAAGCATTGCTTCAGAAATTCGGCGGAGCTGGCAAGATTCCTGAAAATGTAGGTGTTATCACGACAGACGTTACTCCTCAGCAGTTAGAGTCTCTTAAGGCTGGAGACGAGGCTGTAAGAGCTATCGTTGGATTCGAAGGATCCAGCACAGATACAGCACAGGCTTGCCTGGATATGTTTGAGAAGATTCTTAACGGCGATGACTTCTCAGGAGACAAGCATGATGTTTACAGACCTACAATGGAAATCAACATGGACAACATTGATGATATCATGAAAGGCATGTAACATCATAAGAATAAGGAACGATAAGATAGAGGCGGTTTTTGCCGCCTCTAAGTAATATAGTCACGGGGGAAGAATATGAGCGAAGAATATGTATTACAATTACAGCATATAAGAAAAGAATACCCGGGTGTTGTTGCATTAAAAGATGTTACGTTGGAACTTAAGAAAGGCGAGATTCTGGCGTTGATCGGAGAAAATGGTGCCGGCAAATCTACGCTGATTAAATGTTGTTCAGGGGCGGTTATCCCGACTTCCGGCAAGATTATCGTGAATGGGAAAGAATTCACGAGCATGACACCTCAGCTTGCAGCGGAGAATGGAATTGCGATTATTTATCAGGAATTTAATAATGTAAAGGAACTGTCAGCAGCGGAGAACCTGTTTTTAGGAAGGCCTATCAAAAAAGGCGTTGTTGTAGATAAGAAAGCGATGGAGAAGGAGGCTGCGAAAGCATTTGAGCAGCTGCGGATTAAGATTGATCCAAAGACTCTGATGAAGAACCTGACAGTAGGTTATCAGCAGATGGTTGAGATTGCCAAGGCAATCCAGCAGGATGCTAAGATATTGATTATGGATGAGCCTTCTGCACCTCTGACGAGCGCGGAAGTTGAGAGTATGTTCCGAGTAGTAGAAAGACTTCGCAAAGAAGGTGTTTCTATTATATACATATCTCATAGATTGGAAGAAATTTATCGCCTGTCAGATAGAATTCTGGTCTTGCGTGATGGCGAGTATGTCAAGACTCTCATTACGAAAGACAGCGAGGTTCAGGAACTGATCAAGCTGATGGTTGGGCGAGAACTGACAGAGACATATCCTCCGCGAGGCGACTGCATTGATAAGGATGACGTGGTGCTGGAACTTAAGAATGTCTGTGGCAATGGAGACAGGAATATGAACCTGAAGGTTCATAAGGGAGAGATTGTAGGTCTTGGAGGCTTGGTAGGCGCAGGGAGAACGGAACTTGCGGAAGTGATCTTCGGAGCCGCAGCCAAGACGTCCGGACAGATTATTTTCAAAGGCAAGGAAGTCCATCCGAAGAGTCCCCGGGAGGCAATCGACCTGGGAATCGCTCTGGTACCAGAGGACAGAAAACGTCATGGTGCTATGTTAGGCATATCCATTAAGAATAACATCAATATGCCTATCTATGAAAGAAATTCTAAGTTGAGCGTGATCAATTCAAAACAAGAGATGGAAATTGCCAAAAAGTATCAGGAGAGTATGGCAATTAAGACTCCGACGCTGCATCAGCTTGTAAAGAACTTAAGCGGCGGCAATCAGCAGAAGGTTATTCTCGCAAGATGGCTGGCGGCTAATTCAGAACTTATCATCTTTGATGAGCCGACCAGAGGTATTGACGTCGGCGCAAAGTATGAGATCTATAAACTGATGAACGATTTGGTTGAAAAAGAAGGAAAAGCAATTCTGATGATTTCTTCTGAAATGGAGGAACTTATGGGAATGTCTGACAGAATTATAGTGCTGTCGGAAGGCGATATGACCGGAGAACTGGAAAAAGAAGAGTTCAGCCAGGAGACAATCATGGCATATGCATCTGCGACTGCAGCGAATATTGAGGAGGGTTAGACTGTATGAAAGATAAAGTAGTATACCAATTAAAAGATAAGGCGATCTGGGTCGTATTTGTAATTCTTGTTGTTGCATTTACGGTTGCAAACCCAAGATTTATAAATCCAAACAACCTGCTTATGATGCTCCGCCAGGTAGCCATACTTGGTATTGCTTCCATCGGTATGACATTCGTCATCCTGCTGGGAGATATCGACTTGGCAACGGGTTCCATCATCACATTTGTTAATATTCTGTGTGCTTACCTGATGGTACATATGGGAGTGAATATGTGGCTTGCAATTCTTATTACTCTCATTGCATCTACGCTGATCGGCACGCTGAACGGCTTCATGGTATCAACGATAGGAATCCCGGCGCTGATTGCGACCTTTGCGACCCAGACGGCGTTCCAAGGCCTGGCGCTGATCATGTGCGGCGGTCTTCCAATTAATGGATTTACAGAAGACTTCAAGATTATCGGACAGAGTTATGTCAGCATCGTGCCGGTTCCTGTAATCATCATGGCTATTTGCTTCGCAATAGGTTCCTTCATCCTTAATAAGACGTATTTTGGACGTTACTTCTATGCAGTAGGCGGTAATGTAGAGGCAGCAAAACTGTCAGGTATCCGTGTAGGAAGAATCAAATATCTGGTATTCTCCCTGTCAGGATTCTTTGCAGGACTTGCAGGTATCGTTATGCTTTCCCGTACGAATTCAGGTATGTCCAATGCAGGATACGGATATGAATTCAAGGTTATCACTTGCGTAGTACTTGGAGGCGTATCTGTAACTGGTGGATATGGTAAGATTTCAGGCGTTATCGCAGGTACATTCATTATCGGAGCCCTGCAGAACGGCATGGTTCTTATGAATATCAACTCTTATGTACAGGATATTGTCATGGGTGTCGTACTTGCGCTTGCAGTAGGATTCGACTGTATTCAGAAGAAAAAACAGTCTAATTAGTAATTGTAAAATAAAGCAAAAAATCCCGGTAAATGTCTATTTGCTGGGATTTTTAAAAATCAGGGAATTTTCGCCGGAAGATTGGAGGCCAGCATGAAGACGATAAAAGCAGAACCGATTACAAGAGAAGCATTTGCGCCTTTCGGGACGTTTTATGATATGCTTAACCCGGATGGATACGCGCTGGAGGGAGAGATCCATAAGTTCTATCCCGACCGCATCAGCGAATCATGCCCAACGCGGGTGGGCTACTCGCCAATTGTGGTTAAGAAGACGGAGAAGATGATCATAAAGGCATCGGAGTATCATACGACTACGCCGGAGATGATACTGCCACTTGATGACGACATGATCATCCATGTTGCGCCTGCTTCCGGTGGGGCAATCGTGACGGACTGGGCCAAGGCATTCATTGTTCCTAAGGGGACATTGGTAAAGATCAATACGGCAGTCTGGCATCTTGCGCCGCTTCCGGTACATGCAAAGGAACTGCATGCGCTGATTATCCTGCCGGAATGTACTTATGCAAATGATTGCACGGTGGTTGACCTGAAGGATGACGAGAGGTTTGAGATTGTCCTTTAAAAGGGTCGGTTTGTTGACAGGCAGTATAATAGAAAGTAAAATGATAGATATATTATAGAACAGCGAAGGTAGAGAACATTGAAGAAAAGTCAGTTAATATATCACTATATAAGGGAACAGGAGTCGGTATCCAAGCAAGACATCGTCATAGGATTGAGGCTCAGCCTGCCAACTATCACGCAGAATCTCCAGTATCTGGAGCAGATACGGCTAATCGATACATCCAAGAAGTTTCCCAGCACTGGGGAGCGGGGAAGGAACGCTACGGCATACACTTATCTGAAAGAGGCTAGAGCGGCTATAGGAGTGTATCTGACAGGGCATCATATCAACAGCGTCGCGGTAGATCTGTCCGGCGATGTGATACGGATGGTAAGAGAGCGAAGAGAATTCAACTTGGAAGATGACGGTTATCTGAAGAAGATTGGAGAGACTGTCGAGAAGGTAAAGCAGGAAGCGGGCATCAGCGATGAGAACCTTCTGGGAGTGGGGATTGCAGTTCCTGGCCTGGTGTCTGAGGACGGGGAGAAGGCAATCTATGGCCGTACCTTGAATTTTACAGGCCGGACCCGGAAGGAGATTGCAAAGTATATTCCTTATAGGAACCGATTATTTCACGATTCCAATGCTGCCGGGTATGCGGAAGTGTGGATATCCAAGGATATATGCAATGCATTCTATATCAGTCTCAGCAATAGTGTGGGCGGAGCAGCCATCGTGGATAAGAATATTTACGAAGGCAACCAGCAAAAAGGCGGAGAGATCGGACATATGACGGTGGTTCCTGAGGGCGGCGAATTATGCTACTGTGGAAGGCGGGGATGCTTTGATACAGTCTGCAGGTCAACGAATCTGGACCAGTATACGGACGGGAATCTGGAACAGTTTTTTGAACTGCTGGAAGCAGGGGATAAAGGTGCTGCCCGGCTGTGGGATCAGTATCTGGATGATCTGTCTCTTGGCATACACAACATACGCGTGCTGTTTGATTCTGTGATTATCCTTGGTGGGTATGTTGGCGCATATATAGAGAATTATATGGATGAACTGTGCAGGAGAGTGGATGAAAGGGATTCTTTTGACGAGAAGGCCAAAGATTACCTGGTTCCCTGCAAGTATACAGTGGAGTCCGCGGCTGCGGGAGCGGCAATCTTTTATATTGATGAGTTTTTTAATACGATTTAGATAGAACAGTAATGGAGGGTTAGAATATGAAAGCAGCAGTTTATCATGGAAAGCACGATCTAAGAGTAGAAGAAGTTCCGGAAAAAGAATTAAAAGACAATGAGGTCATGATTCAAGTGAAGTATTGTGGCGTATGTGGAACGGATATACATATTTTTAACGGGGATGGGGGCTCCTCGGCTGTTACCCCTCCGCTGATTCCGGGCCATGAATTTTCCGGCGTTGTGGCGAAGGTTGGAAGCGGCGTTACCAAATTCAAAGTTGGCGACCGGGTAAGCGGCGACCCGAATGATATGTGTGGAGAGTGCTATTTCTGCAAGAATGCGAAGCAGCATTTCTGCACCAATAATATCGGAGTCGGGACTACGGTAGACGGAGGATTTGCAGAGTATGTGGTTATGAGAGAGAAACAGGTATACAAGTTCTCCGATAGCCTGAGTTTTATAGAGGCAGCGATGGCGGAGCCTATCTCCTGCTGCCTGCATGGGATTGACCTGTGCAACATCAAGTATGGGGATACCGTGCTGGTAATGGGCGGAGGCCCTATCGGAATGATCATGCTGCAGCTGGCTAAGAACGCCGGAGCGTCAAAGGTGATCCTGTCCGAGCCAGTGGAAGAGAAGCGTGAGTTAGCGTTAAAACTGGGCGCGACAAAGGTCATTAATCCGATGGAAGAGGATGTGAAGGCAGTCCTGGATGAGTACTGCGAGAACGTGGATGTAGTCATCGAGTGTGTTGGAAATATCCACACCCAGGAGGACGCTATCCAGTTTGCGGGAAAAGCGGCAACGGTCATGTTCTTCGGACTTGCCGCGCCGGGAGAGAGTTTCCCGATTAAGCCGGACGACATCTTCAAAAAGGAATTGACGGTAACGTCTTCCTATATCAATCCATATACATTTGAGAGGGCAATCTCAGTTCTGGAATCCAAGACCATTGATTTGGAAAGCCTGATCACCAACATTGTTCCTCTGGATGATATTGTAGATGTATTTACAAAGCCGGAATACAGAAGAACCGGAAAGGTTATGATCCAGGTTTCATAAGAAAGCATAAAGGATGAAACGAAGGCAGGGGCTTCCCGGCCTTCGTTTTTCTTAAATTACCGCAAATCATATTGACGGCAAATTGGTATTGATATATAATACCAATTAAAAGGAGGCGTACGGATTATGAATTATTATTTAGGAGTGGATATTGGGACTTCCAGCGTAAAATCGCTGCTTATGGATGCAACGGGAAACATTGCCGGTACCTCGCAGATCGGATATGATATTATAAAAAGCAGCCTTAAGTATGCGGAACAGAACATGGAAGAACTTTGGGAGGCTACAAAGAGGACGATCTCGGATATTGTAAAGCGGTATCCGGTAGAATCCGCCAAGATTCAAGGAATCAGCTATTCGGGACAGATGCATGGGCTGGTTATGGTGGATAAGGATGGAAGACTGATCCGCAATGCCATCATATGGGCGGACCAGAGATCTGCGGGAGAGATTGAGAAGATCTATCAGACTGTGGGGAAGGATGCGTACCGGAGCGTGGCCTTGAACTCCCTAAGTACAGGATTTTTAATCTCTTCGCTTATGTGGGTGAAGGAGCATGAGCCTGAGAATTATGAAAAAATTCATACAGTCATGTTTCCGAAGGATTATATCCGATACCGGATGTGCGGGGGACTTGGGACGGATATGTCGGATGCATCCAGCGGAGCCATTTTTGATACCCGTAATCGGCAATGGGCCTGGGAATTGATCGAGAAGCTTGGAATGAATAAAGAGATATTCCCAGAATGCCGGGAGTCTTCCGAGATAGCCGGAGAAGTGACAGAAGACTGTGCGGCCAGCACCGGGCTAAAGGCCGGAATCAAGATCGCGTACGGGGGTGGAGATACGCTGATGCAGGGGGTAGGCAATGGCATCATTGCGCCGGGAACTCTGGCGGCCAATATCGGAACGGCCTGCCAGCTGTCAGGGGGATTCCATGAGCCGGTATATGACAAAGAGTTCCGCACCAATACGTTCTGCCATGTGAAGAAGGATCTGTGGATGCTGATGGGCGCCCATCTTAGCGGCGGGGTTGCCATGAAGTGGCTGATGAATCAGATCCTGGATATGGGCTCCTTCGATGAGATGACGGCGCTGGCTTCCACAGTTCCGGCTGGAAGCGAGGGAATGGTGTTTCTTCCGTATCTGAGCGGAGAGCGGACGCCATACAATGATCCGGATGCCAAGGGGATTTATTTTGGAATGACCTTGAAGCATACAAGGGCCCATATGATACGCAGCACGATGGAGGGAATCGTGTTTGGCCTTCGCTCTTCCATCGAGATATTTAAAGGACTTGGCATCGAGTATCATAAGATTATCGCCTCCGGAGGCGGCGCAAGAGGACGGCTCTTCCTGCAGATGCAGGCAGATATCTTCGACTGCGACATATATACCAACCAGGGAAGCGAGCAGGCGGGGATCGGCGCAGCCATCACGGCTGCGGTGGCGTGCGGAGAATATAAGGACTATCAAGAGGCCTGCGCGAAACTGGTACATATGAAGGATGAGGCAGTATCCCCCATCCGCGAGAACCAGAAGCATTACGAAGAGCAATTCGCGGTATATCGGGAATTGTACCGCCACAATCAGGATTTGTTCCATTTGAAAGGGTAGAAGATGAAGATATTCCAGAAGGGTTTTAATTATTCGCAGGACGGAGATGGGAACCGCTTGGTCTACCATCTCCAGGGCTGTAACATGAATTGCCCGTGGTGCTCGAATCCAGAGGGCATGAAGATGGAGGGCGTGATCGTAGCGGATGAAGAGTGGCTTCTTCCATCCATCTGCCCCCATCACGCGATCTGCGAGCACATGGTAGACAGGGCCATTTGCGATAGCTGTGAAGGAAAAGAATGCATCCGGCAGCATGATACCAAAGGAATGTACCTGTCATATAAAGAGGAGACGGTAGAAGCGGTCATTGGGGAAGCATGCGCGAACGAGATGATGTTCTATGACGGAGGCGGCGTCACCTTTACGGGAGGCGAGGCTACCGTGCAGTTTCAGGAACTGAAAGATGCCTTGAAGGGATTGAAGGAAAAGGACATCCATACCGCGATTGAGACGAATGGCACACACCCGTCTCTTCCGGAACTATTTCCTTATATAGGCCAGCTGATTATGGACTGCAAGCATTGTGATGCCTCCAAGCATCAAAGATATACCGGCATATCAAACGAGAGGATTATGGAGAATATCCGCCGGGCGGCAAAAGAGCATCCTAAACTTCATGTACGGGTTCCGCTGATCGGAGGTTTCAATGACAGCGAGCCGGAATTGGAGCAGTTTCTTGATTTCTTCCGGGAGATCAAAGGAGATAATGTGACATTTGAAGTCCTGTCCTACCACGAATTTGGCAAGAAGAAATGGCAGCAGTGCGGCTGGGAATACAAGATGACGGACGAAGCCCGTGTGGACGAAGCGTCCGTCCGAAGATTCAGGAAGGCAATGGAAGAGTCGGGCGTCCGCTATAGAAGGACGTAAGGGAAAGGAAGATGGATATGAGAATCGAAGAAGTATTAAACGCGCAGGAAATAACGCGGCTGGCAAAAGAGAGATTCAAGGAAGAAAGAGCAACGGATCATCTGGAAGGCTGGTTCCTGGCTAAGGAGATCATGCGGGAATGCGACGAGCGGTTCCGGAATGAGAAAGACTGCATACGCATTTCCAAAACGCTGGTGGAAGTGGCGAAGAAGATACCGCTGTGGATCGGCGACTATCATGTATTCGCCGGAACGCAGGATGACGCATTTGCAAGATCATATGCGCTGATCAACCCTGCGTTTTCGGTAGATTCCTTTACGGGATACTGTGATCCGGTTGCCGTGTTCGGAGACATTGATCCGATCGGGGATATCACCCAGGAACGGATCGATGACCTGAAAGAATATAATATGAATACGGATTTTGCCAAAGCACTGTGCAAAGCATATGACATTGCGGGGGAGAATACCAGCGAGGCCATATTCTTTATCGAACAGGTGACCGGCCATCTGATCCCGGATATGCGGCCGGTGCTTAAGATCGGCGTAGAGGGGCTGAAGGAGCAGATCAAGTGTCATAAGGCCGCCAAGGCAGATGCGGATAAGAAGGATTACTATGACGCCATGGACATTGCCTTGGATGCGGTGCTGGTGATTGCGGGCAGATATGAAGAACTGGCAAGGGAGAAGGCAGCCAAGTCTGAAGGAGCGGTAAAAGAGCGGTTTGAAGTCATGGCGGACGCCTTGGAAAAGGTTCCGAGACAAGGCGCTTCAAACCTGTATGAGGCCATCCAGTCATTTATTTTAATGTGGCAGGTAATGTGCCTGGAACAGACCCCTAATCCATATGCATTTTCCGTGGGAAACGCGGACCGCATCTTCGAGCCTTACCGTCAGGCGGAGGATACCGGGCGGGATATGACAGCCGCTCTTCTAAAGCATCTGCTGGTGTTCTACAATGTAGCGGACAGAAGCTGGGCGATCTCCCAGGACCTGATTATCGGCGGAAAATCCAACACAGGAGAGGACATGACCAACCCCACCTCCTATGCGCTTCTGGATGCTTATTATGATATGAACCTGCCGCAGCCGATCCTGTCGGTGAAGCTTCATAAGAATACCCCGGATGAACTATACGAGAGTCTGGGGAGATTTCTCTTCACGCCTGGATGCCTGACCCCCTCCTTCTTTAATGATGACTCCGTGTTCGAGATCCTGAAGGAGAAGAATCATGTGGAGCCGGAGGATCTGGAGGACTATTCCGTGGCAGGCTGCCAGGAGCCTCTGATCATGGGGAAGGACAACGGCAATACGACCAACAGCTGGCTGAATATGGCGAAGGTTCTGGAACTGTCCTTAAATGGCGGAGTTTCTACAATCTCCGGCAAGAGGTTTGGCAAGAGCAATGAGGAAAATGGATATAAGGAGGAAGTGGATGTACTTAAGAATATCCGTTCCATCTTCTATCAGAATCTGGATGCGTATGTAGATCAGATGGTGGAGTGCGCCAATGCCGCGTCAGAAGCCATCTCCCTCCTTCAGGTTCCGTTCCTGTCTGCGCTTATGGGAGGCATTGAGACAGGAATCGATACAAGGGATACCAGGAATCAAGGAACAAAATATAATGGAAGCGGGTGCCTGATTCACGGACTATCCGTAGTGGCGGACTCCTTTGCGGCGATCGACAGGCTGCTTGCGGAACGTCCGGAAGACGCAGGCCGGATGCTTGAAGCCCTCCGGGATAATTTCGAGCATGACCCGGAGATGCGCCAGTATCTGATGAAAGCCGAGAAATATGGCAACAATATTGCGAAAGTGGATGACGAAGCAGCGGAAATCGCGGCAAGAGTCAGCGATATGGTGTCTTCCAAGAAGAACTACCTTGGCAATCCATTCCGGGCAGACTGGGCATCCCCATCCACCCATCTTCTGTATGGCTATTGGGTAGGAGCCACGCCGGATGGAAGAATGGCAAGGGAGCAGCTGGGATACGGAATCGATCCGCTGTATGGAGAGGCGCACTCTGGACTGGGCTTTCGGATGATGTCCAACATGAAGCTTCCGTTTGAGAAGATGAATGGCGGCTGCGCATCCCATCTGGGGATCAATCCCAATTACTTCAAGACATCTTCCTACGAAGAGAAGGGATTGGAGTTTAAGAATAAGATCATCGGGCCGCTATTCTATAATCCGAAGAAGGAGGGGATTTCCCCGTTCTATCTGTATGTCAATGTGACAACGCCGGAGATGCTTCGCAAGGTGCTGGCTGATCCGAAGAAATATGCGCCCAGCGGAGTGTATATCATGAGGATTCACGGCACGTTCGTCAACTTCCTGGACCTGTCGCCGGATATCCAGGAAGACATCATCAAGCGGCTGGACATGGAATCTACCAGCATGTAAGGCGCAGAAGACGGGATAAGAGACGGAGCATGGCATGGGAAATGAAAACTTGTATGAGATTGTAAAAAACAGGATATGTGACGAGATCTTTAAAGGGCATTACAGCGACGCAGATAAACTGCCTCCGGAGAGGGAATTGGAAGAGATGCTGGAAGTCAGCCGCGTGACGGTGCGCAAATCTTTGGAAATATTGGAGGATGACGGACTGATCGTGCGGCAGGTGGGGCGAGGGACCACGGTTACCTTGCGCAATCGCGGAAACAAGAGCGAATTGGATATGATCGTTTTGATCGCGCCTGCCAGGAACCCATTTTTTGCCGAGTTCATCGGCCGCTTCCAGAATTATGCCGAGACACAGGGCGCGCTTCTTCTGTATGTGGAGAAGCCGCGCATGGAGGAGTTGGAAAACTGTCTTTACCGCCTGTACAAACGGGGGCTTCGCAACGCTGTCGTCTGGCTGGAGGACCTTCCGGTGGATGTGGAGAAGTTAAAGCGGCTTCGGGCCCTTGGCATGAATATGGTATTCTTTGACTCGGATAAGGCGCTTCCTTATGCGGACTGCGTGGCACTTGACAATGTCCTGGCAATCCGAACCTTATATGGGGAACTGAAGAAACAAGGATATGAACGGATCGGATATATAGGATGGGATCTTGAGAATGCCTACAGTATCAATGCCCGTGAAGAAGCCTATCTTGAGAAGGGGAGAGATGGGGAACTGTTTCTTAAGATTCCCTGGAAGGACACCCAGAAGGGTAGAAAGATGGTAGAAGAACTACTGAAGCGTCATGGACAGAATAAGAACGCAGCCGTGATCTGCAGCGACAGGGACTGCGGCGAGATTGCCTGCAAGGCGGCAGAGAACATGGATGCGGATATCATGATCGCGACGGTGGATGAGATTACAGGAAATATCGGCAGAGATTTGCTGATGTATAAGCAGGATTTAAGCAGTACGGTGGAGCAGATATTTGCCTGCCTTAAAAGCCAGTGCACGCAGGAAGAGAAGTGGAACGCAAAAGTATACCAGATAGAGGGAACCCTGCTGACGTAAAGATACTTGATGGAATGTACAGCAAGAGCCAGGATGGACTTCATCCTGGCTCTTGTTGGATTTTCTTATAATTCGGAGATGGTCTGCTCTCCGAAGATCGTCTTCCAATCGGAATCAAAGGTGTCTACGGCATTGGTGATATAAGGCTGGGTGAGAATATCCTTGAGGATGGATGGATCCATGGTAGCCGTATGCGCTCCTGCAAGGAAAGCACGGTCAATCTGCCCGGCATTCTTGAAGCTTGCTGCAAGAATCTGGGTGTCATAGTGATACAGGTCGATCATATCGGCAAGGGATGCGATGACATCGTCGGAATCCAGCCCCATATTCTCCATGCGGTTAAAATAAGGCGCGATATAGTCCGCTCCGGCCTCCATGGCCAGGAATCCCTGCTGCTTGCCGTAGATTGCGGTACCCGTTACGTGGATGCCTCTGGCCTTCATCTGCTTGATAGCCTTGATGCCTTCCATCGTGACAGGAACTTTGACGTATACTTCGGGGTCGACTTTGGAAAGCAGAGTGTCAGCGTCTCTGAGCATTCCTTCTGTATCCAGCGCGGTCACCTGGATGTGAAGCGGCCTGTCAGGCCCAATGATGGAACGGATCTCATTCATATGGGCAAAAAAGTCTATCTTTCCTTCCTTCTTTACGATGGAAGGGTTGGACGTTACGCCCGCTATTGGGAAGACATCGCAGTAGTATCTGATGTCCTGAAGATTGGCTGTGTCTAATAAATATTTCATAAGAACCTCCTTGTGAATAAATAAAATCTATTTTACTGCGCCATCAGGCGATGGTTACGATAATTCCCTGCTTTGTCAAATAGTCCTTTTCTTCCGCCGGGATGCCGTCGTCGGTAATGACTTCATCCACATCCTTCAGGGCGACGAAGGAGACAGAGCCGGGGCGGGTGAATTTTTCCGAGCCGGCAAGCACATAAGTGTGGTCGGCGCAATCCGTCATGGCATTCAAGGTATCGGAGCGGGACAGATCGTCTCCGGTAAAACCAAAAGCCCGGGAATAGCCATCTGTTCCTGTAAAGATCTTGTCGACATGGAAGGCCTTGACCGCTTCTTTGGTCAGCGGCCCTACCAGGGACTGGCCGTAAGGCTGGAGCATGCCTCCAAGCAGGATGATCTGGATGTTGTTATGATCCTTGACATAGCTGGCCAGATACATGGAGTTCGTGATAATCGTAATATTCTGCCGGATCTTCGCCAGCTCGTATGCGAACAGGGTGCAGGTGGATCCGGATTCGATGATCAGCGTCTCGCCATCCTGAACGTAAGTAGCGGCTTTGCGGGCGATTCTCTGCTTGGTCTCATAGTGCAGGGACATCCGGTAATAGATGTCGCTGGGATCATTGGGCACGGCATAGCCGCGCTCCCGCTTCAGAAGCCCGCGCTCAGACAGATAATCCAGATCCTTACGCACGGTTACCTTCGAAGTCTGGAGAAGTTCGGCAAGCGTATTGACTTCTGTTTTTCCGTTCTGCATTACATAGTCTAGAAGGGCTGCGTGCCGTTCTTTCATAGACATTCCTCCTAACCGTTTTAAGTATCGTGGAACCGATTCATGATTCAACTGTATACTATCACATAAGTTACGCTATGTCAAGTGAAATGGTTTCGTACGAAAGTTTTACACTTTCTTAAGTTTACAAAATGTATGCTATATGATATAATCGGAGGTAGTTACGGAAGACGTGAAAGAAAGGTTGAGAAGACGTGGAAAAATATCTGATAGCCCATGATTTGGGCACTTCGAGTAATAAGGCATCTTTGTTTTCGACGGCAGGAGAATTGGTAAAGAGCTATACAGTGCCGTATGAGGTGCATTTCTTTCAAAAGAACTGCGCGCAGCAGAACCCAACAGACTGGTGGGAGGCGGTCTGCACGGCAACCAGGAAGATTATCGAGGACATTCCTCCGGAAAATGTGCTGGGCATCTCCTTCTCCTCCCAGATGCAGGCATGCATCGCGGTGAACGAGAACGGCGAGGCGCTCCGTCCGGCTATGATCTGGGCGGATCAGAGAGCAGAGGAGCAGATGGAGCAGCTGGTAGAACGAGTGGGATTCGACCGGATGTATGAGTTGAACGGCCATCGGCCCAGCGCCAGCTATAGCATTGAGAAGCTGATGTGGATCAGGGACAACGAGCCGGAGATATATGGAAAGACCTATAAGATGCTGCTGGCAAAGGACTACATCATCTGCCGCCTGACCGGAAGATTTGTGACGGATTATTCGGAAGCATCCGGGACGGATGCATTTGACTTAAGGAGGCTTGAATGGTCCAGGGAAATACTGGACGCGGCAGGCATAAGCCCGGAGAAGATGCCCGAACTGCATGCGTCCACGGATGTGATCGGGACACTGCTTCCTGACGCGGCGAAAGCCCTGGGGCTTACGGAAGAGACAGCGGTGGTATGCGGCGGCGGGGACGGTCCGTGTTCTGCTCTGGGTGCCGGAAGCATTGAGGAGGGCCAGATGTTTTTGTCTTATGGCACTTCCGCATGGATAGCAGGGACATCGGACGAGGTGTTCCTGGATAAGGAGAAGACGCTGATCTGCTTCGGCCATGTCATCCCGGGGAAATATATGCCCTGCGGAACCATGCAGGCGGCAGGCAGTTCCTACTCTTACATAAAGAAGGCGCTATGCCAGGATGAAGAAGAACTTGCGCGGATGGAAGGAACCTCTGTGTACGAGAAGATGAACCGGCTTGTGAGGAAGTCGCCAGCAGGAGCGAAAGGACTGATATTCCTTCCCTATATGCTGGGGGAAAGGAGTCCGAGATGGAATCCGGAGACTTCGGGAAGCTTCCTCGGAATCCGCATGGAGCATGAAAAATGCGATTATGTCCGGGCGGTGCTGGAAGGAGTCGCAATGAATCTGGATATTATCCTGAGCGCCCAGAGGGAGAATAGAGAGATTACGGAACTGGTGCTGACCGGGGGCGGAGCCAGAGGAGACGTATCCGCCCAGATCCTGTCGGATGTGCTGGGGGTCAGGCTTCACAGGCTGGACCATGTGGAGACTGCCACATCCATTGCGGCAGCAGTTATCGCAGGCGTGGGAGTGGGCGTGTTCCAAGACTTTTCGGTCATACACCAGTTTGTTAAGAAGGAAGATGACTTCTGCCCAGACAGGGCAAACAGCCAGATATATGAAAGACAGAAGAAACTGTTCGAGCAAGGATACCGGTGTCTGAAAGAGTACTATAGGCTGGATAGCAGCCTGTAAATAGAAGCAAGCAATGAAAAGGAGGAAATAAAATGAACAAAATAGGAATATTTATGAATTTCTGGGTTAAGAACTGGGATGCGGATCATGTCAAGTATATTAAAAAGGTGTCCGGTCTTGGATTTGATATTCTGGAATTCCAGGCACAGGCGCTTCTGGATATGGATAAGAGTAGGATGGACGAGGTCAGGCAGGCGGCAAAGGACAATGGAATCGAGCTGACCTACAGCCTCGGGCTGAATCCCAAATACGATGTCGCAAGCCCGGATGCCAAAGTAAGGGAAGGCGGGATCGAATATCTGAAGCGGATTGTGGAGCGGATCGGATACATGGAAGGAAAACTGCTTTCCGGCGTCAACTATGCCGGCTGGGGAAGCCCGGACTATATCGTGGATGACAAAAGCGAGATCGTGAAGCATAGCATTGAAAGCGTCCGCCAGGTTATTAAGACGGCAGAAGATTATGACGTGACTTACTGCGTGGAGGTCGTGAACCGTTTTGAGGGCATCGTGATGAATACGGCAAAGGAAGCCATCGAGTACGTGAAGCAGATCGACAGCGACAAGATCGGAATCCTGCTGGATACCTATCATATGAACATTGAGGAAGGCTCTATAGGAGACGCTATCCGTTCCGTAGGCGGATACCTGAAGAACTTCCATACAGGTGAGAACAACCGGGTCGTTCCGGGGAAAGGCCACCTTGACTGGGATGAGATATTTGGAGCGCTCCATGATATCGATTATCAGGGAAGAATCGTGTCAGAGCCGTTCGTTCAGATGGGCGGGGAGGTCGGAAGAGACATCAAGGTATGGAGAGATCTCGTGGAAGACCCTTCAGAAGAACTGCTGGATGAGGAGGCGCGCTTCCTTCTGAATTTTGAAAAGGATATGATCCGGAAGCACTATGGCATAGCGTAACCAGCCAACCAGTCAGAGATAACAGGAGAAGAATATGTCAGCATATTATTTAGCAGTGGATATCGGCGCTTCCAGCGGACGGCATATCTTAGGAAGCGTAGAGAATGGAAAGATCGTACTGGAAGAGATCTATCGGTTTGAAAATGGAATGACCAAAAAGGACGGCCGCCTTTGCTGGGATTATAAAGGGCTGTTCGAAAACATTAAAAATGGAATAAAGAAGTGTAAAGAGATTGGGAAGATCCCAGTAAGCATGGGAATCGACACCTGGGGCGTGGACTATGTCCTGCTGGATGAGAATGACCAGGTGATCGGGGATATGGTAGGCTACAGGGACAGCCGGACGGATGGCATGGACGAGGAAGTATACCGCAGGATCCCGGAAATGGAATTGTATGAGCGGACGGGAATCGAGAAGATGATGTTCAATACCATCTTCCAGTTGATGGCGGTAAAAAAGCAGCAGCCAGAAGATATGGAGAAGGCGAAAGCCCTGCTGTTTGTTCCGGATTATTTCCACTTCCTTCTGACCGGGAAGAAGGTGAACGAGTATACGGAGGCCTCCACATCCCAACTGGTGAATGCGGCGAGCCAGACATGGGATATGGAGTTGATCGATCGTCTGGGGTTCAATAAAGAGATGTTCCAGAGAATCGCCATGCCCGGAGAGAGTCTGGGAAGCCTGAGAGAGGAACTGGCGGAGGAGTTTGGCTTCAATATGGATGTGGTGCTGCCATGCACCCATGATACAGGTTCTGCGATTCTTGCGGTTCCGGCCAATGATGACGACTATGTTTTCATCAGTTCCGGCACATGGTCCCTGCTGGGAGTGGAGCGGGATACACCGGACTGTTCGGAATTAAGCCGCATCAATAGTTTCACCAATGAAGGCGGGTATGATTCTAAGATCTGCTATCTGCGTAATATCATGGGATTGTGGATGATCCAGTCGGTAAGGCACAATCTGGATGACAAGTACAGTTTTGCCGAGATCTGTGCCCAGGCTGCCAGGGAAGGCGATTTTCCATCCCGCGTGGATGTGACGGATAACTGCTTCATGGCGCCAGAGAATATGATAGAAGAGATTAAGGATTATTGCAGAAGGACCGGGCAGAAGGTTCCAGAGACGCTGGGAGAGATTGCAACCTGCGTATACGCAAGTTTGGCGGAATGCTATGACCGGACCATCAAGGGGATTGAGAAATCCACCGGAAGGACCTACAGCAGAATCCATATCGTAGGAGGCGGAGGCAATGCCGAATACCTCAACGAGTTGACGGCCAGGGCAACGAAGAAGGAAGTCCATGTAGGGCCAACAGAAGGAACGGCTATCGGTAATCTGGCTGCGCAGATGATACACAGCGGCGAGTTTAAGTGTAAGGAAGAAGCAAGGCAGATGATATATGATTCATTTGACATCAAGGTATATGAAAAAGAAGGAAGATAAGGAGGATATGTTATGAAACATGGTATTTATTACGCGTACTGGGAGCAGGAATGGGCAGCAGATTACAAGCGGTATGTAGAGAAGGTGGCAAAACTAGGATTCGATATACTGGAGATCGGTGCGGCTCCGCTGCCGGACTACTCTGCGCAGGAGGTAAAGGAACTGAAAAAATGCGCTGATGATAATGGTATCCAGCTGACTGCGGGATATGGCCCCACCTTCAACCATAATATGGGGTCTTCAGATCCGAAGATCAGGGAAGAGGCGCTGGAGTGGTATAAGCGTCTGTTCGAGGTGATGGCCGGCCTTGATATTCATCTGATTGGAGGAGCGCTCTATTCTTACTGGCCGGTGGACTTTGCTACAGCCAATAAGGAAGAGGACTGGAAGCACAGCGTGGAGGGAATGCAGATTCTTGCGCCTATCGCCAGCCAGTACGGCATCAATCTGGGAATGGAAGTCCTGAACCGCTTTGAGAGCCATATCTTAAATACTTCGGAGGAAGGCGTGAAGTTCGTGACCGAAGTAGGCATGGATAATGTGAAAGTCATGCTGGATACGTTCCATATGAACATTGAGGAATCCAGCATCGGCGACGCGATCCGCCATGCCGGAAAACTTCTTGGACATTTCCACACAGGCGAGTGCAACCGCATGGTACCCGGAAAGGGCCGCACTCCATGGCGTGAGATCGGGGATGCCCTGCGTGAGATCGAGTATGACGGAACCGTAGTCATGGAGCCATTCGTACGCATGGGCGGACAGGTAGGCTCGGATATCAAGGTCTGGAGAGACATCAGCAAGGGTGCGGACGAGGAACAGCTGGATGAGGATGCAAGGCGTGCGGTAGAGTTCCAGAGATACATGCTTGAATGGAAGTAAAAAACCGGAAAATAAATGCAACAGAAACAGTAAATATGATTGACAATCAAGGGATTTCGCTTTATTATATAAATATATTTTATAAAATAATTTTACATAAATAGGCGAGGCGTAAGGAGGAAGCATATGGAGAAGGTGAATCCAGTACTGGTTCCCCAGAGGAAACTGAGCAATAATATGGTAATCCCGGGGATCGGGATGGGGACATTTGGGAATGACCGCTATACGGCAAAGGAAGTATCAGATGCCGTCTATGGAGCCATAGAAGCAGGGTACAGGCTCTTTGACTGTGCGGCGGCTTATGGCAATGAGAAGGATATCGGGGAAGTCTTTGCCCGTGCCTTTTCGGCGGGAATCGTTGACAGGCAGGAACTGACGATCATGACGAAGGTCTGGAATGATATGCATGGCAAAGGCGACGTGCTGGTGGCCTGCGCCCAGAGTCTGAGAGACCTGAAGCTGGATTATCTGGATGTCTATATGGTGCATTGGCCATTTCCGAATTATCATGCGCCGGGCGCGCATCTTTCCGGAAGGAACCCGGATGCGGTTCCGTTCTCCGTGGAGGAGTATATGTCCGTATGGAGGCAGATGGAGCGTCTGGTGGATATGGGGCTGGTCAGGAGCATCGGCATGTCCAATATGACCATTACCAAGCTAGAGCAAGTGCTTCCGCTGTGCCGGATCAAGCCTGTAGTGCTGGAGGTGGAGATCAATCCTACGTTCCAGCAGCCGAAGTTATTTGATTATTGCATGGAGCATGAGATTCTTCCGATCGCGTTCAGTCCGATGGGCTCCCCGTGCCGTCCTGAGAGGGATACAGAGCCGGGAGATGTGGTAACGTTCGAGATGCCGGAACTTATCGAGATTGCAAAAGCGCACAACTGCCATCCCGCAACCATCTGCGTAAAATGGGCGGTCCAGAGAGGCCATGTGCCGATTCCGTTTTCAATCTTTGAGAAGGAATATGTAGGAAATCTCAGATGTACCACCGAAGATTTCCTGACCGAGGAAGAGATGGAGACGCTAAGGAAAGCAGATAGGAATGCCCGTCTGATCAAAGGCAAGGTATTCTTGTGGGAAGAAGCCAAAGACTGGAGAGACATCTGGGACGGCGAGGATGAATGGAATGACCGGCAATCATGATCAGGCAAGATGGAATTGGTATTCAGATTAAGGAGGAGAAAAAATGAAGTATTTACTGGGAACGGACATTGGAACATCAGGGACAAAGACGATACTGATGAACACAGAAGGAAAATTGATTTCGCAGGATCTGGAAGAGTATGACGTGCTGACGCCAAAGCCGCTCTGGGCAGAGCAGTGGCCGGATGTCTGGTACGAGGCCACAAAAGAGTCCATCAGAAAGACGGTGGAGAAAGCCGTAAATGAGCATGGAGTAGCCAAAGAAGACATTAAGGGAATTGCCATCAGCGGCCTGTACGGAGGTTCCGGAATTCCGCTGGATGAGGAGATGAAGCCGATCCGTCCATGCATGATCTGGATGGACAGGCGCGCGCAGGAAGAGACAGACTGGGTGCTAAAGAACATCGGCGAGGAGAAGCTTCTTGAGATCACCCACAACGGAGCAGACCCATACTATGGATATACGAAGATTCTGTGGATGAAGAACCACGAGCCGGAGAACTGGGCAAAGACGAAACTTTTCCTTCCTCCAAATGATTATGTAATCTATAAACTTACGGGAGAGATTGCCATCGACTACTCGTCTGCGGGAAATATCGGCGGAATCTTTGATATGAATACCCGCACCTGGTCCGAGGAACTGCTGGATGCTATGGGAATTCCAAGTTCCATGATGCCGCAGCGGATTGTAGAGTCCACGGATATTGTGGGCGGAATCAAGAAAGAGATGGCAGAAGAACTGGGATTATGGGAAGGCCTTCCGGTCATCGCCAGCGGTATCGACTGCGGAGCAGCCAATATTGGCCTGGGCGTGTTTGATGCCGGCGTGTATGCTGCTGCCATCGGCACATCCATGTGCGCGGCCCTGATCTCGGATAAGCCGGTAAAGGGAAAAGGATTGATCATATGGCCTTACCTGTATGATGCCAAGAACCTTTCCTACTACTTTGCGGGAGGCAATACGGCAGGCGCCATCATCAAATGGTTCCGCAATACGCTGTGCCAGTGGGAGATCGAGAACCAGAAGAACGGCGGGCCAAGCGTCTATGATATTCTGAATGGCCAGGCAGAAGAGATTCCGGCAGGTAGCGAAGGCCTTGTGGTACTGCCATATTTCATGGGTGAGAGAAGCCCGGTGTGGGATTCTGACGCAAAAGGAACGATCGTGGGATTATCCCTGACCCATACGAAGGGGCATATCTACCGCGCATTCCTGGAAGCAGTAGCATACTGCCTGCGCGATGCGATGGAAGCCACCGGAGAGGATCTTGGAGAGTATATCCTGATCGCCGGAGGCGTTACCAAGTCAAAGGTATGGCGACAGATATTCGCGGATGTGACAGGCTATCCTGTGGTTTGTCCGATCTACGATGTAGAGGCGAACATGGGAGATGTCATGCTGGCGGGAATCGGAACCGGCATCCTTACATATGAAGAGGTAAAGAAATGGCAGGTTCTGGATGACAAGATCATGCCAAACGAAGAAAACCACAAGAAATACAACGAATACTTCAAACTCTACAAGAGCATCTATAATCATCTGAAGGATGATATGAAGGAACTGACGAAGGTACAGAGATAGTTGGCATAGTTAAAAACTAAGGCAAAACGCTGCCGCAGGATATAGGATTGACAATAAGCAAGTCTTCCGTTATCCTGTGGCAGCGTTTTTTGCTGCAAACGATTCCAAATCCATGCGAAATGTATAGGCTTTCCGCAAGACCCGGGGAAATGGTCTATGCAAATCTGCATACGTTACAAAATTAACGAAAAACAACATAAAACCACATATAAAATAGTTGAATTATATTGGATTGTGTGCTACTATCAACTTAGAAACGACAGGAAACAAAATGGTCATAAATTAAGGAGGATTTGGTTATGCAGAGTGAAATGGATATCAAGATTGAGATGTGCGAGATTGGAAAAAGGGTCTACAATCGCGGCATGGTTGCGGCAAACGACGGCAACTTCTCTGTGAAGCTGAGCGATAATGAATTCCTGTGCACGCCTACAGGAGTGAGCAAAGGATTCATGACGCCGGAATACATATGCAAGGTTGATGCAGAGGGAAACGTGATTGAGGCAAACGAAGGGTTCAAGCCTTCATCCGAGATTAAGATGCATATGCGCGTATATAAGGAGCGCGAGGATGTAAAGGCGGTCGTGCATGCCCATCCGATGTACGCTACCACATTTGCGGTCTGCGGACTTCCGCTTACGGAGCCGATTATGCCGGAAGCTGTGCTTTCGCTTGGGACAGTTCCGCTTGCGAAGTATGGAACTCCGTCTACCATGGAGATTCCAGATGCGGTATCAGAATATCTTCCTTACTATGATGCGGTACTGCTTGAAAACCACGGCGCTTTAAGCTACGCAGATTCCCTTATGGGAGCCTACCATAAGATGGAGTCCCTGGAGTTCTATGCGCGTCTTTTGTATCAGGCGAAGATGCTGGGAGGACCAAAGGAACTGACGGACGAGCAGGTGAAGAGGCTTTACGGAATGAGACGCCAGTATGGGCTGACAGGAAGACATCCGGCAGACATGCTCTAAAAGCGGCCGGATGAGAAATGAGAGGTGTTGGAGATGCTTGCGATAGAAAGACGGAATGATATATTGGAACGCCTCCAGGCAGAGAAAAGAGTCGTAGTCAGCGAGTTGAGCGTAATCTATCAGGTGTCTGAGGAGACGATCCGAAGAGATCTGGAAAAACTGGAGAATGACGGGCTGGTCATCAAGAGTTACGGCGGAGCAGTCTTAAATGAACACAGTATTTTTGATCTTCCATTTAACATCAGGAAGAATCAGAAGATTGTCGAAAAGGAAAAGATAGCCCGGCTGATCGCGGGAATGGTAAGGGACGGCGAGGCGCTGATGCTGGATGCCAGTTCCACGGACGTATACATAGCTAAGGCGTTGAAAGAGATGAAGAAGCTTACGGTGATCACCAACTCGGTGGAGATTATCGTAGAACTATTCGATATGCCGGAATGGAACGTCATTTCTACCGGAGGGATATCCAGAGAGAAGTCTTTTGCCCTGGTTGGCCCCCATACGGATGCCATGATCCGTTCTTACCATGTGGATAAGGCGATCATATCCTGCAAAGGCCTGGACTTGGAAACTGGGATGACAGATTCAGATGAGCACGACGCCAACAGCAAGCGGATGATGCTTAAGTCTGCCAAGGAAAGAATCCTGGTCGCGGACCATACCAAGTTTGGAGAGACTGCATTTACCAAGGTGGCAGACTGGTCTCAGATTACCAAGATCGTTACGGATAAGAAGCCGGGAGCCAAGTGGATGCAGGAATTTGAGAAGTACAGGGTGGAATGCATCTATCCTGGAAAAGAATCATAAAAAGGATCAAAGAAAAGGAGAGAAAAGAATGTCATTAGTTACTTCAGAACAAATGTTACTCGATGCCCAGAAAGGCGGCTATGCGGTAGGTGCCTTTAATGTAGAGAATATGGAGATGGTAAAGGCGGTCATCCAGGCGGCGGAAGAGATGAAAGCGCCGGTGATGCTTCAGACGACGCCATCAACCGTTAAGTATGGCACTCTGGAGACCTATTTTGCCATGGTAGCCGCAGAGGCTAAGAAGGCATCTGTGCCGGTATGCCTGCATCTGGATCATGGAAACAGTTTTGAACTTGCGGTTCAGGCGATGAAGGTGGGATATACATCCGTAATGATCGACGGGTCCCATGAAGATTTTGAAAATAATATTGCAGTTACGAAAAAAGTGGTAGATGTGGCAAAGGCTATCGGAATTCCGGTGGAAGCGGAACTTGGAAAAGTGGGCGGCAAGGAAGATGACCTGGAAGCAGAGGCCGATACCAATACGGATCCGGAAGAAGCAAGAGAATTCGTTGAAAGAACGGGCGTATCCTCTCTGGCGATCGCCATTGGGACAGCGCACGGATTCTACGCCGGCACGCCGGTACTGGATAAGGAACGCGTATCCAAGGTAAAAGAAGTAGTGTCTGTTCCGCTGGTGCTCCACGGAGCTTCCGGCTTGAGCGACGAGGACGTAAGGGAATGCGTGCAGAGAGGCATGTGCAAGGTGAATTTTGCCACAGAACTGCGCGTAGCCTATACAGACGCTGGAAAGAAGCTGATCCAGGAGAAGCCGGAGACGTTTGACCCGAAGAAACTTGGCGTGGTAGGGATCGAGGCTGTAAAAGAACTCGTCAAAGGCCGCATGAAGGTATGCGGATGCGACGGGAAAGCATATTAGAAAGAATGAGTGGTGCTATGAATCAGTATTTATTAGGAATTGATATTGGGACTAGTGCATGCAAGATTGCGATATTTGATGAGGACGGCCAGGTAAAGGCCAGCGCCAGCGGTGATTATAAGGTTTATTATCCCCATCCCGGATGGGCAGAGCAGAATCCGGAAGAATGGTGGCAGGCCGTGTGCGGCGCTGTAAAAAGGGCGCTTGAAAAAGGTGGGATCCGCCCCGGCGAGATTGCCGGAATCGGGATTGACGGGCAGAGCTGGTCTGCCATACCGATTGATAAAGAAGGAAATGTACTGGCGAATACGCCCATCTGGATGGATACCAGGGCAGCGGATATCTGCGAAGAAGTAGGCGCGCGCATCGGGGAGGACCGTATCTTCGAAGTGTGCGGCAATCCGTTCAAGCCATCCTATACGACGCCAAAGATTCTCTGGTATCAGAGGAACCTTCCGGATGTATATAAGAAGATGGATAAGATCCTGCAGTCCAACAGTTATATCGCATTCAAGCTGACCGGAGAGGTGACCCAGGAATTATCCCAGGGATATGGGCACCATTGCTTCCGTATGCGGACCGGCGAATGGGACATGGATATGTGCAAGGAACTGGGAATCAATCCGGATATCCTGCCGGAGATCTACGCAAGCCATGCCGTAGTCGGAACGGTGACGAAGCAGGCGGCCGAAGAATGCGGGCTGATAGAGGGGATTCCTGTAGTCGCGGGAGCTCTGGACGCGGCATGCGGTACGTTAGGAGCCGGAGTCATCCATCCGGGGGAGACCCAGGAGCAGGGAGGCCAGGCAGGCGGAATGAGCATCTGCATGGATACCTATAAGGCAGACAAGCGCCTGATCCTAAGCTACCATGCGGCGCCCGGACAGTGGATACTGCAGGGAGGAACTGTAGGCGGAGGCGGCGTTATGCGCTGGCTGGAACACGAATTTGCCGATTACGAGAGGGTGAAGGGAAAAGAACTGGGAAAGAGTTCCCTGGATCTTTTTAATGAACTGGCGGAAAAGGTGGCGCCGGGAAGCGACGGATTGGTATTCCTTCCCTACATGTCAGGCGAACGTTCGCCCATCTGGGATCCATATGCCAAGGGCGTCTATTACGGGCTGGACTTCAGCAAGACAAAGGGACATTTTGTAAGAGCGGCCATGGAAGGCGTAGCCTTATCTTTAAGACACAACCTGGACGTGGCATTGGAAGCCGGAGCCACGGTCAGCGAGCTGCGCTCTATGGGCGGCTCCGCGAACTCTCTTCTGTGGACACAGATGAAGTCGGATGTGACGGGCAAGAAGATCATCGTTCCTTCTTCCGATACTGCCACCACGCTGGGAGCAGTCATCCTGGCTGGCGTAGGCGTAGGCATGTATAAGGATTTTGAAGAAGCGGTGGATCGGACGGTAGTCATAAAGCGGCATCATGAGCCGAATCCGGATGTGTGGGCAGCCTATGACAAGAATTATAAAGTATATTTGAAACTGTATGAGAATTTAAAAGATCTGATGAGACAGAAAGGGGAAGAATAGAAATGAAAGCAGCAGTCGTATGTGCAAATGAGGACGTGCAGTATCTGGATTATGAGGAGCCGCAGGCAGGGCCGGGAATGGTAAAGGTCAAGGTAAAGGCCTCCGGCATCTGTGGATCTGATATCCCCAGGGTTCTTCATAATGGGGTACACTTCTACCCGATCGTGCTGGGACATGAATTTTCCGGAGATGTCGTAGAAGTGGGCGAAGGCGTGACCAAGGTAAAGGTAGGAGACAGAGTGTCAGGCGCGCCGCTGCTTCCCTGCATGAAATGTGATGACTGCCAGAATGGAAACTTCTCTCTCTGCAAGCATTACAGTTTCATCGGTTCCAGGCAGCAAGGCAGCAATGCGGACTATGTGGTGATCCCGGAGCAGAATGCGGTAGTATTCGATGAATCTGTATCCTATGAGCAGGGAGCAATGTTCGAGCCATCTACGGTCGCGCTCCATGGCGTGATCCAGAATGATTACAAGGGCGGCGAATATGTGGCCGTGCTTGGCGGAGGAACCATCGGAATGTTCACCATGCAGTGGACTAAGATCTTCGGCGCCAAGAAAGTAGTCGTATTCGATATCAGCGACGAGCGGCTGGACCTGGCCTTAAGGCTTGGGGCGGATGAAGTCATCAATACTACGAAGGAATCCTATATGGAGCAGGCGCTTGCGATTACCAAGGGCAAGGGCTATGCGTATGTATTCGAGACGGCAGGCCAGGTTCCAACCATGCATATGGCATTTGAACTGGCAGCCAACAAGGCGCATGTATGCTTTATCGGAACACCTCATGTAGATCTTACTTTCACGCCAGCGATGTGGGAGAATATGAACCGCAAGGAATTTAAACTGACGGGTTCCTGGATGTCTTACAGTTCTCCGTTCCCGGGTAAGGAATGGGAGCTTACGGCCCACTATTTTGCAACCGGACAGTTGAAATTCGATCCGGGCTTCATCTATAAGAAGATGCCTATGAGCCAGGCACAGGAAGCTTTCCAGATGTTCAAGACGCCTGGGCTTGTGAAGGGCAAAGTATTGCTTGTGAATGAAGAGTAGGAGGTCGCCATGATACTTACAGTTACGTTAAACGCAGCCATTGATAAGCGTTATGTAGTAGAAGAATTCCGGGTAGGCGAGGTCAACCGCATAAAGGAGTGCGCCTATACGCCGGGAGGGAAAGGGCTTAATGTCTCCAAGCCCGCGGCGATCGCCGGGGCGAGAGTGGTTGCCACCGGGTTCGTGGGCGGCCATGCCGGCGATTATATCACGGAGTCCCTGAAAGACTTTCAGGTAGAGAGCGCATTCTACCGTCTGGATGCGGAGAGCCGCTCCTGCATCAATATCTGGGATGAAAAGAACCAGGTACAGACGGAGTTCCTGGAACCTGGATTCCAGGTGACGGAAAAGGAGTTTGCGGGATTCCTGGAACACTTCTCCGGCCTTGTGGCAGACGCGGACGTGGTAACCATGTCAGGAAGCGTGCCAAAGGGGCTGGAGGGCGATACCTACCAGCACCTGATCAAGATTGCAAAGGATGCCGGAAAAAAGGTGATTCTTGATACCAGCGGAAAATTGCTGGAACGCGGGATTGAGGCATGCCCGACCATGATCAAGCCGAACATCGATGAGATACGGATGCTGACCGGCAAAGACTGCAGCCAGATCGAAGAGATCATCGAGGCAGCCAAAGAACTTCATGGAAGAGGCATCGAAGTGGTGGTCATCTCCCTGGGAGGGGACGGCGCGCTGTGCGTATGCGAAGACGGTGTTTACCGGGCCGTCGTGCCTAAGATCGACGCGGTTAATACGGTTGGCTGCGGGGATTCTATGATTGCAGGCTTCGCCCTTGGATTCAGCGAGGGGCTTGGGAACGAAGATACCTTGAGGAAGGCAAGCGCCATATCCGCAGCAGCGGCAATGCGCGAGGAGACCGGGTATTTTGTAAAGGAAGATATGGAATCTTTGTATGAGAAGATAGAGATTCAAAAGATCGGATAAAAAGCGAAGATGCATATATGGGAACAGGGCAGGTGACTGCTCTGTTCCCATTTTTAATGCGTTCACGGACCGTGTGCTTTTATGATATTATAAAAATAAATTGTGTTTCATGAAAATATGTGATACATTAATTCTACAAATCTAATCATTCCTATCTGACGTTCGTCAGGAACATTCCGATTTGAAATTTCTAGCAGAAGCGTGGTGATGCTTATGCAGGATTCCGACTGAATTTATACCTTTAAGGAACTTGCGGACCCGACAAAAATTAAATATAATGGAGGTACAGATGACAGATAAGAACTACCCATCCGGGCAGCCCACGGTACAGGCCTTAAGCAGAAGTGACTTGCGGGGCAAGATTCTTCAGTGGCATCCGGGTTTCTGCGCGGCTCTGCAGATAGAATTGAAGGAAGAAGCGGAGTTTCTGGAATTCTATCCAGAGTATGAACTCAGTAAAAAGCCCATGCGTATTGACACTCTGATCGTTAAAAAAATAGAGGACAGGCCGGTAAAAAAGAATATCGGCAGGATATTCAGGAAGTATAATCTGATCGAGTATAAAAGCCCGGAAGACCATCTGAGTATTAATGATTTTTAAAAGGTCTATGGCTATGCATGCTTTTATCAGTCGGATACGGAGAAGATCCATGAGATCAGGATGAGCGAGATTACGATTAGCTTCGTATGCAGCCATTATCCCCGGGAAATGCTAAGGAGCCTGAGAGAGGAGCGGGGGATAGAGGCTGAAAAGACAGCAGATGGAATCTACTGCCTGAAAAATGACGTGATCCCCATCCAGATGATATTAAGCCATGAACTGCCAAGAGAAGAGAACCGCTGGCTAGCAAGCCTTCGCAAAGATTTGAAGGCCGATGAGGAGACGAACCGGCTGCTGGAAGATTACCGAAAGCATAAGGAATCACGGCTGTACCGGGCAGCCATGGACCTGATCACAAGGGCAAACCAAAAGACGATGGAGGAGGCGAGGAAGATGTGTGATGCATTAAGGGAACTATATGCGGAGGATTTGAAGAGAGATGTGGAGAGAGAAGTACAAAAGGAAGTAAAGAGAGTAAAAAAAGAAATGGCGGTGGAAGTAGAGAAGGAGGTACAGAAGGAGGAAAAGCGATTATTTGCCTTGATTGGGAAACTGCTGCGCGAGGACAGGATAGACGATATCAGGAAGGTGAGCGAGGATAAGGCTTACCGGGACATGATGTATCGGCAATATGGATTGTAAAGGTTTATAAATAGTATATAAAATAGACATATCTCTATAAAAAGGCTGTTGCAAAAGTAGATGAATATCTACTAAGCAGCAGCCCTTTTTTATTGTTTTGTTGCTTGGATTATATATATCCAATCTCCTTTATTTTTCTTCTTCCATATGCTCCAAAGCATACTCGATACATTGAATCGCCAGTTTATTAAAAGATATTTCATTTTTATCCGCAAGTTCCTGCACCTGCCTGATTAAATCTGTCGGCAGTCGTAAAGACTTATTCTCATATTCAATCTGCTCTTTTTTTATTCTAAACATGTCACATCTCCTTTTACAACTGATTGTAATATAAAGTAGAATGTGTTAATATATTATATAAAACATTATATTTTATGATATAAATAATAATATATTGGGTGGAGAATACAAATGAGAAAGAAAATTTTAAAAATTTTTATCCTTGTTGCTGCTATATTTATGGCAGCAGTTTTTATGGTAAAAGGAATTTTGAGATTCACTCAAAAACCTACAGATGTTTCTAAGGGAGTAAAGATTTTAAAAGAGATGGAAACAAGGAATATCGGAGAGGTCGAGCAGCAGGTTCAGTCAATTCAGACACAGGCGCCCTCTGCATCTAATGAAAAGGAAGATACGGGCGAATCAGCAAATTCTCAAAATAATGAGGAAGATATTGTAAATCGGAACTATAAAGAAATTTTCGCTAATAGCGTGGTAATGGGAGATTCTATTGCGGAAGCATTAGGCGAATATAACATGCTTAATTCGTCCAGCCTAATCGCAGAGATGGGGGTAAGCCTAACCGCATTAGATGGCGCGCTTGCGACTGTTACGCAGTTAAGCCCGCAAAATGTTTTCCTGTATTACGGATTTAACGATATTGGACATGTATGGGATGATTATGACCGGTTTCGAGATGAATATGAAAGTTTTATAGTGAAATTAAAGCAAGCCCTTCCAGATGCCAAGATCTATGCGAACTCGCTTTTCCCTGTTTTAAATCTGGATATGATCGGAAACGCTTTCTATGCAGATGTAAGTCCTTATAATCAGATAATAAAGGAAATCTGCGAACAGTATGATATCGCATATCTGGACAATACCGGACTTGTAAAAGATGAATACTATGCGGAGGATGGCTACCATTTTAAAAGTGACTTTTATCCATATTGGCTAAACAGCATGGCGCAAGGAGCGGGACTATGAGAAGCAGAAGAAAAAGCAGGGGAAATATAAGCACGACAATATTAAAATATATTTCTATCTGTCTGTTAGGGGGCTATGTCATGCTGGTATTCCTGAACACCAGCGGAAGCACCAAGCCATTTGACGAGGTTAAAAAAGCCATACAAAAGGAAATCAATACAGAAAACTTAAAGGATGTCAGCACCCAGGGATTGAAGCGATATTATGGCTTAAATGGAGCCCAGTATGATGGCGTTATGATGTATGTATCTGCATCCAGCATGTCGGCAGAAGAAATTCTTCTGATAAAGGTGAAGGATGATACGCAGATCCAGGAAGTAGAAGAGGCCATTTCCAAACGATTGGAAAGCCGGAAAAATGATTTTGACGGTTATGCGCCTAAACAGGTAGAGATGCTTAAAAAGGCGCAAAAAAGCGTCCGGGGGACTTACATTTTTCTGGCAGTCTCTCCAGAAGCGGACAGGTATAAGACGATATTTAGAAAGAGTATTTAGCGGGGGAAGATATGTTATTTAGCAGTGTTACATTTTTATTTGTTTTTTTGCCGGTATCCTTGGCGGTATATTATATTTCCCCGTACGCCTTAAAGAATATAGTATTGCTTATCGCAAGCCTGTTCTTCTATGCGTGGGGCGAGCCGGTCTATGTTGTATTAATGATTCTTTCCATATTTTTTAACTATATCTGCGGAAAGGATATCGAGGAGAAGAAAGAGAATCCGCGTGCCGCCAGAAAGAGCCTGATACAGGCATTAATCGTGAATCTTATGTTGCTTGGATTTTTTAAATACGCAGGCTTCTTCCTGGATAGCCTCAACAGAATTCTGCCTTTCCATGTTACCTACAGGCAGATAGGGCTTCCAATCGGAATATCATTTTACACATTTCAGGCACTCTCTTATCTGATGGATGTATATAGAGGAGAGGTAAGGCCTCAGAAAAATATTTTGAACTTTGCACTATATATTTCCATGTTCCCACAGCTGATAGCCGGGCCGATCGTGCGCTATACGGATATTGAGGCACAGTTGATAAAAAGGAACTTTTCCGCAGCAAAGTTCGGCGCGGGCGCGCGATTCTTTATCATAGGGCTAGGCAAAAAGGTCATTTTGGCTAATGGAATTGGAGAGATTTTCAATTCTATTCACAATACCTTTATGACTGGGGGAAAACTTTCGATATTAACGGCATGGATGGGCGCGATTGCATATTCGCTGCAAATATATTTTGACTTCGGCGGCTATTCCGATATGGCAATAGGATTGGGGAAAATGTTTGGATTTGAGTTGAAGAAGAATTTTGATTATCCATACATTTCTTCTAGTATCACGGAGTTTTGGCGGAGGTGGCATATCTCTCTTAGCACATGGTTCAAGGAATATGTGTATATTCCCTTGGGCGGAAATCGGGTTAACAAGAGCCGGCAAATATTTAACCTGCTTGTCGTATGGTCCTTGACGGGATTCTGGCATGGAGCGGCATGGAACTTTTTGTTCTGGGGATTTTACTATGGAATCATGCTAGTCTTAGAAAAGTTCATATGGGGAAATAAAATAAATAGCCTGCCCGGATGGGTACGACATATTTATACGCTTGTAATCGTTATCATTGGTTGGGTATTCTTTTTTAGTCCAGGCTTGAAAGAGGCGGCTGCGTATCTTGGAATGATGTTTGGAACAGGCGCGGCAGGTCTGGCAGACAAAGAGGTGCTCTTTTTACTAAGTTCGAACTGGCTGTTGTGGCTGCTGGGAATACTGGCTTCTACCCCTGTGATCTCGCGTTTTATCAACCGCCGTGGATATAGCAGCCGCAGGAAATGGGTTATGGCTCTCCTATATATGTGCTTGCTTTTGACTGCCATTTCCTTTTTGATTACGAATTCATTTAATCCATTTTTGTATTTTAGATTTTAGGAGGCAATCGTTTTGCGAAGAGAGAAAAGGAAACGGATAAAAAGACAGTCGGATAAAATATTAGGAATTCTGTTTATTGCCTGTCTTTTCATTATTATGATTCTCAATCTAATGACAAAGGATAAAAAGATATCGGAAGAAGAGAACAGAACCTTGACAGAAAGGCCGAGGTGTACATGGGACAGCGTTCTTGGCGGAATTTATATGCAGCAATATGAATCTTATATATCCGACCAGTTTGCTGGCCGTAATCTTTGGCGCGGGTTTAGCGCCGCTTTGGAAAGAATCGGTGGAAGCAGGGAAGAAAACGGCGTTTTTCTTGGAAAAAAGAAGCAGTTGATGGAAGAGATCGCCCTGCCTGAAGAGGAAACGTTAAAGAAAAACATAGACAGTATTAACGGCTTTGCTAAAAGATATGAAGATATGCAAGCCAGACTGCTCTTAATCCCGGATTCAGCAGAAATATTAAAAAGTTCTCTTCCGGCGTTTGCCAGCACGCAGGAACAGTCAGTTATGCTGGACGATGTACGGGACAGGCTGTCAAAGACGGTTCAATGGATTGATGGAAGGGCGGTTATGTCAGAGCACGCGGACGAGAAAATATATTATAAGACAGATCACCATTGGACAAGCCTTGGAGCCTATTATATGTACTTGGCATCTGCCAGCGAACTTGGGATAGAGGAAGATCGCGTAAATACCTCTTATCATAGATACCCGGTCACTGCAGAATTTAATGGCATGCTGGCCAGCACAAGCGGATTCTGCCTAAGTGAAAAAGAAGAGATTGAGGTATATGTTCCCGAAGAAGAAGTAGCGGTACTTGTCAATTATGTAGATGAGCAGAAGAAAAGAACCTCTCTATATGATGTATCCAAACTGAAAACAAAGGATAAATACGCTGTTTTCCTTGGAGGGAACTCTTCTGTCATTGATATTAAGACGACTTCTGAGAGCGGAAAGACATTGCTGCTGATAAAAGATTCCTTCGCCAATAGTTTTGTACCTTTTCTGATTCCTCATTATAAAGAAATTGTATTGGTAGATCCAAGATATTATGCGGGGACAATAGACGATATCATGTCCACATACCAGATTACGGATACGTTGTTTTTATATAGCGGAAATACCTTTTTCCAGGATAATAATATCAGCGGAGTCCTGGAGTAAAAAGACGGAACAAGACAGCCCTGCCTGCATACTTTAATATAGAATGTTGTGAAGGGAGACAGATTATGCCATATACAATTATGCTGGATGCAGGACATGGCGGGCGGGATCCGGGCGCAGTCTTTAACGGGCGGCAGGAGAAAGATGATACTTTGCGGCTGACACTGGCAATCGGAGAGATTCTCCAGAATAACGGAGTGGATGTGGAGTATACGAGAACGACCGACGCGTATACGTCGCCTTACGAAAGGGCCATGCAGGCAAACAATGCGGGAGTAGACTTTTTTATATCCATTCACAGGAACTCATTTCCTACGGATAATGAGGTTTCTGGGGTAGAAAGCCTGGTGTACGACCTGTCAGGGATCAAATATCAGATGGCCCAGGATATCAATGACCAGCTGGAGGCGATCGGCTTCGTGAACCTGGGAGTAAAAGCCCGGCCAAATCTGGTGGTGCTTAGAAGAACCCGGATGCCGGCAGTGCTGGTAGAAGTAGGGTTTATCAACTCGGATGTGGATAATCGTCTGTTTGACGATAACTTTGATGATATTGCGCAGGCGATCGCATCTGGAATTCTGGATACCCTGGAATCGGTGGGGGTCATACAGAACGATTATTATCGGGTCCAGGTAGGCGCTTTCAGAAACCGCAGGTATGCGGAGCGGCTGCTGAATGAGCTTCTGGAGCAGGACTTCCCGGCGTTTATCGATGACTCCGGGCCGTATCTGCGGGTCCAGGTTGGGGGCTACAACAATCTGAATGAAGCCGCGGAGTTGGAAAGGCGTCTGAAGCGGGCGGGATATCCAACGGTTATTGTCCGCTAAGTCTAAGGTATATTTTTCATGCACAGGAGACCAGGGCTGTTTTTGGATTGCCAAAAGCAGCTCTTTTTTTGACGTGGGGCAGATAACTATGATAATATATTCCAATAGAAATAAGTACTGGAGGAATGAAGCATGGCTGATAGATTGGAATTTAAAGAAAAATTAAGCGGAATACTTAGCGCGGCCCGGGAGCAGGGCGGCAAGATAGCGCTTGAGGACGTGGAACTGTACTTTGAAGAGGACCGCCTTTCCCAGGAGCAGATAGATTTGGTATGCGAGTATCTTCTGGCACAAAAGATAGCGGTAACCGGCTATGTCCCCAAAAGCGGCACAGTCAAGGAACGAAAAGAGGAACCGGCATCCCTTAGCAATGAAGAACAGTCCTATATTGAGGAATACTTAAAGGATATTGACCAGATGCAGGGAAAGAGCCTTGCCGAAGCGCGGATGGCCTATTATCTTCCGAAGGTCGTGGACGAGGCACTGAAGATGCATCACGCGGAGATATTTGTCGGAGATATGATTCAGGAAGGCAACATCAGCTTGATGATGGCGCTTGATGAATATAAAGAAGAGGAGGATGAAGAGGCTGTCATGGAAGCGGTGCGCGCCGGGATGCAGGCGCTCCTGGAATCCCAGACTGAGACCAGGCGTCAGGATAAGAAGATGGTGGAGAGAGTGTCCGAACTGGATGAGACGATCAAGAGCATGAGCGAGGAACTGGGACGGAAAGTGAGTGTTGAGGAAGTGGCGGACAAGCTGGGAATCACGGAAGCGGAGATTGAAGATATATTGAAGCTTGCCGGGGAAGAAGTAAAAGACGAAGAATCATAAGGACATATCAGGATATAAAAGAACGGCATAGCGAAAAGGCTATGCCGTTCTTGGGTTTCTTAGTCATCTGTATGAGTTTCTTCCATAACGGACTCCGGCAGGTAGACATGTACCTTTTCAATCCGGTTCTTGTCCAGTTTTTCAACGACCATGCGGATGCCTTCCTCGGTCACGATGCTGTCGCCCGCCTCTGGCAGACGGTCCAGCCTCTCAATGATAAAGCCGCCCAAGGAGTCGTATTCCTCGGAATTAAGATCCAGATCCAAACGGTCATTTAAGTCATCCAGATTCATGGAGCCTTCGATAATATACTCGCGCTCGCTTACTTCCTGGACGAAGTCTTCCTCATTCTCGTCATATTCATCATGAATCTCGCCGACGATCTCTTCCAGGATATCTTCCAGCGTTATTAGGCCGGCGGTCTCGCCGTACTCATCCAGAACGATGGCGATGTTGAAAGAAGCCTGGCGCATCTCCACCAGCAATTCCGAGATGCTCTTGTATTCATAGGTAAAATAAGCCTCCCTCAAAATATCCCGGATATGAAATTCCTTTGTATTGTCATATAAGAGCAAGTCCTTCATATTAATAGTACCAACAACATTGTCGGTAGTATCTTCAAAAATAGGAAGCCTTGTGAATTTGTCTTCGCGGAAAATATCAAGCAGTTCTTCATAGGTACTGTTGACATCCGCAAAGGTCACGTGTACGCGGGGCACCATGACATCCTTTGCCTTGGCATCGCCTAAGTCGAACACGTTATATATCATTTCTCTTTCATCGGATTCTATGACTCCGTCTTCATGGCTTACATCTACAATCGTGCGCAGTTCCGTCTCGGTCATAAGATCGTTCTTTGCGTTCGGATCGACACGCAGAAGGAACAGCACTCCGATGGATAGTCCGTTGATGATAAAGATGACCGGCGTCATGACCTTCATGAAGATGCTGATGATCGGCGCGTAGATAAGTGCCATCTTTTCCGCATGGATGGTTGCCATGGTCTTCGGCGTTATCTCGCCAAAGAGAAGGATCAGCACGGTCAGGATTCCGCTGGCAATTGCCACCATGGAACCGCCAAAACTGTATGCCAGGCTGGTGGTGAGGGAGGCGGCGGACAGATTGACGATGTTGTTGCCGATCAGGATAGCGCTGAGCATCTTGCCTGAATCGTCGGTAATCTTAAGCACCGTTTTTGCCCGTTTGTTCCCATCCTCAGCCAAACTGCGGATGCGGATCTTGTTTACAGTTGTAAGCGCTGTCTCTGCAGATGAAAAGAATGCAGACAGCCCCAGTAGAATTAGTAGGATAATGAGTTGTGTGACGTCACTCGAGTCCAATTGATAAGTTCACTCCTTTTTTATTTTTAAATCACTTGGCACTAATATACCGCATTTATGGGGAATTTGCAAGAGTGCGTTGAATTTGTAAGTCATTTAGTGTATGATGTACGGAGAAATTAAGTAGTATATAATGTTAGAGATGGAGTATGATATGAATCAGGATTTTTATCAGGAATTATTAAATATTATATCGAAGGAACAAATACAGATCGAAGAGCCGATGAGGAACCATACCACATTCCGGGTAGGCGGACCGGCAGAGTTCTTCGTGCAGCCGAAGACAGCACAGGAAGTACAGGGGCTCGTCAAGTTGTGCAAGGAGAAGGAGATCCCCTATTATATAGTAGGAAATGGAAGCAATCTTCTGGTGTCTGACAAGGGATACCGGGGAGTGATCATACAGATATTCAAAGAGATGAACCAGATACAGATAGAAGGAGAACTGGTAAAGGCCCAGGCAGGCGCGCTTCTTTCAGCCATTGCCAGCAAGGCTCTGGAAGCCGGGCTTGCCGGATTCGAGTTTGCCGCAGGGATACCGGGAGCGCTTGGAGGCGCCTGCGTCATGAATGCCGGGGCATACGGCGGCGAGATGAAGGATGTGTTAAGAGAAGTGACAGTCCTTACGCCGGAAGGCGAGGTTCTGGCCATTCCGGATGAGGAGCTGGAATTAGGATACCGTACCAGCATAATTGCAAAGAAAGGCTATATCGTTCTGGAGGCGGTGATTCGTCTTCAAAAAGGTGAAAAAGAGGAAATCAAGGCGCAGATGGATGAACTGAAAGAGAAGCGGATTTCAAAGCAGCCGCTGGAATATCCCAGCGCCGGAAGCACCTTCAAGAGGCCGGAGGGATATTTTGCCGGGAAACTGATACAAGATGCGGGGCTTCAGGGCTTTAGCGTAGGCGGCGCCCAAGTGTCCATGAAGCATTGCGGCTTCGTGATCAACAAAGACAATGCTACGGCTGCGGATGTGGCGGAACTGATGCGTAAGGTGTCAGAACAGGTAGAAGAAAAGTTCGGCGTAAGGCTGGAGCCGGAAGTAAAGAGACTGGGAGAGTTCTAAGATGAGATTTGTGATTGTGACGGGGATGTCCGGGGCAGGCAAAAGTACGGCACTTAAAATGCTGGAAGATGTGGGATATTTCTGCGTGGATAATCTGCCGGTACCTCTGATTCCAAAGATGGCAGATCTGCTGAGGGTACCGGGAACGGAGATCAACAAAGCAGCCATAGGGGTGGACATCAGGAGCGGGCAGAGTTTTTCAGAACTGGAGAAGGTTCTGGGCCAGCTGGATGTGGCTGGCATGAAGTACGAGATATTGTATCTGGAATGCGTGGATGAGGTATTGATTAAACGGTATAAGGAGACGCGCAGAAGCCATCCGCTGTCAGGTAATGATGGACCGGTCAGGGAAGGTATAGAAAAGGAGAGGGAGCGGACAGCATTTCTGAGGAAGCGGGCCGACTACCTTGTGGACACCAGCAACATGCTGACCAGGGAACTTAAGGCAGAACTGAACAAGATATTTGTCCGGAATAAAGAGTATAAGAACCTCTATATATCCGTGCTTTCATTTGGATTCAAATATGGGATCCCGGCGGAGGCCGATCTGGTGTTTGACGTGCGCTTTCTGCCAAACCCTTATTATATAGAAGAATTACGCCCCAAAAGCGGCAATGATAAAGAGGTCAGGGATTACGTCATGAACAATGGCAATGCCTCGGAATTTATGGAGAAGCTGGTGGATATGGTAGAGTTCCTGATCCCCAATTATATCCGGGAAGGAAAGACCCGGCTGGTGATCGGAATTGGCTGTACTGGCGGAAAACACCGTTCAGTGACGCTGGCAAACGAGTTGTACGAGGCCCTGCTGAAGAATGAGAATTATGGAATCCGCATCGAGCACCGGGATATCGGGAAGGATGCGATCACGAAGGCAAAGTAGGAGCGTAAGATGTCATTTTCAGGTAAGATAAAGGAAGAACTAGCACAGCATTACGCAAAGGCAAGACACTGCAATCTTGCGGAACTGTCTGCGCTTGTCCATATGTCGGGCTCTTTTGAGAAAGATGGCTATGGGCGCTGCATATTGAAACTTCACACGGAAAATGATGGAGTTGCAAGAAAATGCTTTACATTATTGGGAAAAACATTTAATATAAGTACTGATATCGCGATTCGCAGGAATACAGCCAAAGGAAGCTGCAGTTATTATATCCGCGCCAAGGGGGAAGAACTTCTGGCGGTGGAGAATGTCATTGTACAGGCCGTATGCTGCAAGCGCGCATATATCCGCGGCGCATTTATCGCCTCCGGTTCCATGAGCGATCCGGATAAGTCCTATCATTTTGAGATTGTATGCGGGACTCTTAAGCAGGCGGAGTATTTAAGGAATATGATCAACAGTTTCGAGATGGATGCCAAGATTGTCAAGCGGAAGAAATCCTATGTGGTATATTTAAAGGAAGGATCGCAGATCGTAGACATATTGAACATCATGGAGGCCCATGTGGCCTTGCTGGAACTGGAAAATGTCAGGATCATGAAAGAGATGCGCAATACCGTCAACCGCAAGGTCAACTGCGAGACGGCCAATATTAACAAAACCGTCTCTGCCTCGGTCAGGCAGATGGAGGATATCATATATATAAGAGACAACATCGGTTTTGACAAGTTGCCTGATGGATTAAAAGACGTCGCCCTTACGCGTCTGACATATCCGGATGCAACGTTGAAGGAGCTTGGAGGGCTTCTGGAGAATCCGATAGGGAAATCCGGAGTGAACCACCGACTAAGGAAATTAAGTGAAATAGCAGAAAAGTTAAGGGAACAGTAAGGAGGAGCAATTCGTTATGATTAAGAAACCTGTTACTATTAAAAAGAACATGGCAATGGAAGACCGTCCGGTTGCGCATCTGGTACAGGAAGCGAGCCAGTATGCAAGCCAGGTATACATTGAGATGGAGGATAAGAAGATTAATGCGAAGAGTATTATGGGGATGATGAGCCTGAGCCTGCAGGAAGGCGAGGACATCACTGTAGTAGCAGAGGGAAAAGATGAAAAAGAGGCGGTTGCCGGAGTAGAAGGTTTCCTGACTACCCGGAAATAATACATAATCAAGCAACGTATAAAGGGCATGGGGATGCCCTTTTTATGATATAGGAAAAAAGAACTTGGAAGAAAGAGGGGTACGAATCATGAAACGTCTTCTGTTTATCTATAATCCACATGCGGGGAAGGAGCTTCTGAAGCCAAAACTATCGGATATTATTGACATATTCGTAAAGGCGGGCTATGAAGTGGTGGCCTATCCCACCCAGTCATACCGGGACGCATACAGGAAGGTGTCAGAGTACGATTCGGATGAATATGATCTGGTAGTCTGCAGCGGCGGGGACGGGACCATTGACGAAGTGGTAACCGGGATGATGCAGAGAGACAAGCGGGATCCCATTGGCTATATCCCGACAGGAACGACCAACGATTTTGCCAATAGCCTGCATATCCCGAAAGGACTTCTTCGGGCAGCGGATAACGCGGTGAATGGCACGCTGTTTCCCTGCGATGTGGGAAAATTTAATGATGATATCTTCGTGTATATTGCGGCGTTCGGCCTTTTTACGGATGTATCCTATCAGACGAAGCAGGAGATGAAGAATGTGCTGGGGCATCTGGCGTATGTGCTGGAGGGAACAAAGCGTCTGTTCAATGTGCCGTCCTACCGGATCAAGGTGACCCACGATGGAGAGACGCTGGAAGATGAATTCATCTTCGGAATGGTGACCAACTCACGGTCAGTAGGAGGCTTCCGCAACATGATAGGCAAGCAGGTGGTCTTTGATGACGGCCTGTTCGAGGTTACATTGATTAAGACGCCGAAGAATCCGCTTGCCCTGCAGGAGATCGTGGCATCCCTTCTCATCGAGCAGGTGGATACCAAGCATATGTATTCTTTCAAGACCGGGCGCATTACTTTTGAATCCCTGGAAGAGATTCCATGGACGCTGGACGGCGAATTTGGAGGCGCCCACGATGAGGTTACGGTTGAGAACCTGAACAGGCAGCTTCGGATTATGGTTCCTGAAGAACATATCAGGGAACTGATGTCCAATCCTGAACTGCTGGAAGATGCCAAAGATGAATCTGTAAAAATGATAGAGTAAGAAAAGGATAAGAGTATGGAAAAGAGAGAAAAGTTTTCTTCCAGGCTGGGGTTCATACTGATCTCGGCAGGATGTGCGATCGGGCTTGGAAATGTATGGCGTTTCCCGTACATAACAGGAGAATATGGAGGAGGGGCATTCGTGCTGATGTATCTGTTCTTCCTGCTGATTCTGGGACTCCCGATAGTAGTTATGGAATTTTCGGTAGGAAGAGGCAGCCAGAAAAGTTCTGCCATGTCCTTTAATGCATTGGAGCCGGAAGGGAGCAAGTGGCATATATTCCGGTATTTTTCTATGGCTGCCAACTACCTTTTGATGATGTTTTATACCACCATCGGAGGCTGGATGCTGGCTTACTTTGTGAAGATGGCAAAGGGAGATTTTAAGGGGGCGGATACGAAGCAGGTAGAGAATATATTCGGTCAGTTGACCGGAGACCGCAATGAGATGCTATTCTGGATGATCCTGATCTCTGCGATCGGCCTTCTGATCTGCTCCATGGGGCTTCAAAAGGGCGTGGAACTGATAACGAAGATTATGATGTCAAGCCTTCTTGTGATCATGGTCGTGCTGGTGGCAAGAGCCGTAACGCTACCGGGAGCCATGGATGGACTGAAGTTCTATCTTCTTCCGGATTTTGGAAAGATGGCAGAAAGCGGAATCAAAGAAGCGGTATTCGCCGCCATGGGACAGGCCTTCTTTACCCTCAGCGTAGGCGCGGGCTCTCTTGCCATATTCGGAAGCTATATCGGCAAAGAGAGAAGTCTTGCGGGCGAAGCGGTAAGCATAACTGCTCTCGATACGTTTGTGGCAGTCGTGGCAGGCCTGATTATCTTCCCGGCATGCTTTGCGTTCGGCGTCAATCCGGGACAAGGGCCGGGACTGGTGTTCGTGACGCTTCCCAATGTATTCCGCGAGATGGCGGGGGGAAGGCTGTGGGGAACCTTGTTCTTCCTCTTCATGACATTTGCCGCATTATCAACGATCGTTGCCGTGTTCCAGAACATTATCCAGTATGGACGTGATCTGTGGGGATGGACCTTGAAGAAGTCGGTTGCCATCAATGGCGTGCTGCTGATTCTGCTTGGCATTCCGTGCGTTCTGGGAATGACGGACTGGGCAGGATTTACGATCGGCGGCAAGAACATTATGGATATGGAGGATTTCCTTGTAAGCAATAACCTGCTTCCTCTGGGCTCCCTGGTGTACCTATTGTTCTGCGTGACCAGATATGGCTGGGGATGGGACAACTTTATTAAGGAAGCCAATGCAGGAAAAGGCCTGAAGGTGCCGGAAAACAGGGGAGTAAGAATCTATCTTACATTTGTGCTTCCGGTGATCGTGCTGTTCATTTTTATCCAGGGATATGCAAGCATGATATTCGGATAAAAAAATTGAAAAAATATGTAAAAAGTACTTGCCTGTTTTGTATTTGTTTGCTATAATAGGTAAGTACGATATGAGATGGCTCCCTGGTCAAGCGGTTAAGACGCTAGCCTCTCACGCTGGAATCAGGGGTTCGATTCCCCTGGGAGTCACTGAATAAGAATACCAAGAATTGACAATTGTTGATTCTTGGTATTTTTTTGTTGCTTATATAAATAACATTTGCTTTTACAGCGCAAAAGGATTGACAGGTTAAGAAATATATGAAAAAAAGTTACGCGAGAGCGTGGCTTTTTGTGTTTTTGCATGTATATGGGTTGCAAAAGTTGTGCAAATTTATGGTTTTTAGTGGAAATAGCAAAAAACTATTGACATTATGAAATATTATTTTATAATGAATTTATACAAAAGGCATAAGTGATTGTGGAAAAAGGCCTGGAAAAATTGTCATATTAGACAAAATGAACTGGTTGTACAAAGGAATTACAAAACAGGCTTGCCCAATTGATGAAAAAAAATTTCTTTAAAGGAGGAGCAATTATGAAAAAGAAAACAGTCAAGAAAATGCTTTCGGCAGCACTTGTCGGCGCAATGGTATTATCACTTGCGGCATGTGGCTCAAAGGGAGACTCAAAAGACGAGGGCGGCGACAGCAAAGACGGCGTAACGCTTGAGTTCCAGCAGTGGTGGGGAGTTGAACTTCCGGATGGCGCTCTGGATGATATCTGCAAGGATTTCACCAAGGATACGGGCATCAACATCAAGCTCTTAAGCAACCCATATGCGGATACCAAGACTCAGATCGCGGCAGGCGCGGCAGCAGGAACCATGGCAGATGTAGTAGGCCTTGACGGATCCTGGGTTTACGATTTTGCAAAACAAGGCTCCATCGCAAACTTGACCGAGTTGATGGAAAAAGACGGATATGATGACAGCCAGCTGTCAGACCAGATTAAGTACGAAGGAAATACATATATGATTCCGGTAGTTAATTTTGCATATCCAATGTATGTAAACATGGACATTCTCAAAGCGGCAGGCGTGAATGAGGTTCCTATGACATGGGACGAGTTCATCACGGCATGCGAGGCTGTTAAGAAATATGACAGCAGCATCGCAGGATGGGCAATTCCATTGTCAACAGAGTCTCCAAGCGGCATCCAGAACCAGTTCATGAGCTGGCTGTGGGCATCCGGCGGTTCCATGCTAGAGGACGGCAAGCCGAACCTTACAGGTAATGCTGACCTTGAAAAGACGGTTGAATTCGTCAAAGAGTTAAATGACAAGGGCGTGATCGCAGAAGGCGCTTATGCAATGAAGGAATCCGATATGGTTGAAGAGTTTACCAATGGCCGTGTTGCATTCATGACGGATGGCGTATCTCATCTTACAACCATCAAGGAAGGCGCGCCGGATCTGAACTTTGACTTCATGAAGCTTCCTGTAATGGAAGGCTTTGACGGAGAGAGCGGAATGGATGTTGCCAACTGGGGAATCGGTATTGCGGACAACTGCGAGAACAAGGAAGAAGCAATGCAGTTTGTTGAGTATCTTATGAGTCCTGAAGTAAATGCAAAACTGTCTGAACTGGCAAATGCATTCCCAGGAAACTCTACGGCAGAGCCAGACTACTCTAAGAATGACGAACTGTTCCAGAAAGCATACGACCTCTTCCAGGAGTGCCACGCGATCAACGAATTTACGGGACTTCCAACATCTGAAGACCTTATGAGAAGTTTTGACGAGCAGTTACAGCTGTATCTTGACGGAGATACATCCTCTGCAGCAGATATGCTGAAAGCGACCCAGGATATTTGGGAGCCTGCATTCGAGTAAGAAGAACCGGCAAAAAGAACATAAGTGACAAAGAAATATGGGCTGTACGTGTCTGCGTACAGCCCTAACATCCTAAATGAAGGGGTTGAGATAAGTTGACGAAAGGAAAAAATAAAGTTATGACGACACCGGCAGGAAAACGTTCCGATATTTTTAAAAAGCAGGTAACGCCATACGTATATCTATTGCCAACCATTATTCTTATGCTCATATTGTTGATCATACCGATTATCATGGTTATCAGATATTCATTCTTTGATAACGTTATTATTAACAAGAATCCAACTTTCGTTGGCTTAGAGAATTTTGCGAAGGTATTGACAGATCCAACGTTTCTGGTTGCCATTAAGAACACGCTGTATTTTGTAATCATTAGTATTATCGCGCATCTGGTCATAGGCATGTTCTTTGCGATGCTCCTGAACACGCGCTACCTTGGGAACAAGACAAAGGGCATCTTCAGGGTGATCTATGCGCTGCCATGGATGTTTACGGCATCCGTTATTGCAATATTGTGGAAAATGATGATGAACCCGAATGGCATCATAAACTATCTGCTGCAGGCAGGAGGGCTGATCAGCCAGAATATTGAATGGCTGGGGTCCAGACAGTTTGCGCTGTTCGCGGTTACGCTTATTAATATATGGTCCGGATATCCTTTCTATATGATCAGCATATTGGCCGGACTTCAGGGAATATCCACAGATCTGTATGAGGCATCCGCCCTGGATGGAGCCAATGCAGTACAGACATTTACGCGTATCACGATCCCTCAGCTTAAGCCAATCTTGGTCAGCCTTCTTATGCTGGACTTTGTATGGACATTGCAGCAATTCGCATTAATCTGGATGACCACAGGAGGCGGGCCGATCAATGCGACGGAGACGATCAGTACGTATATATACAAACAAGGCTTCACGAAGTACCAGTACTCCATGGCCTCGGCCGGCGCGGTAATTCTGCTTGTTGTATGTACAATCATAGCAATCTTCTATGTTAGACAGCAGAAAGCGAGGGATTAAATATGATTGGAAAGAAAAAACTATGGGTAAAGATCGTAATCATTATATTGTTGGTAATCGGGGCATTATTCGCTGGTTTTCCAATTCTGTGGATGATCCTGAATTCCTTTAAGCCCAATTCGGAAATATTTGCCTGGCCGCCTACTTGGATCTCTAAGAATTTCAGCCTGGATGCTTATAAGGCGGTATTGACCGACCCGGAAAAGGTCCGGTTCTTTGTAAATAGTTATGTGATCGCGCTTACAGTGGTAGTTATTACCCTGGTCATCGGTATCCTTGCTTCTTATGCATTCAGCCGGTTTAACTTCCGGGGCAAAAGCACGATCAATACCATTATCGTCGCAGTACAGGCAATCCCGCCGATTACGCTGCTGATACCGTACTTAAGCCTGATCGTTACGATCAAGCTGTACAATACATATTGGGCATTGATTCTTACGTATCTGATATTTACGCTGCCGTATGCCATTCTGATGACGACAGGGTATTTTAATACCTTGCCGAAGGAACTGGATGAGGCAGTTATGATAGACGGAGGCTCCCGCTTCAAGGCGTTGTGGAAGATCCTTGTTCCAACATCCGTTCCGGGACTGGTTTCCGTGGGAATGTATACCTTCATGCAGGCGTGGAACGAGTATCTGTTCGCGCTGGCGCTGACTAAGACGAACAATATGCGTACGGTACCGGTAGGAATCAACCTGCTGATGGGACAGCATGCGTATGAGTGGAGCCAGATGATGGCCATGAGCGTATTGGGCTCGCTCCCGATCTTAGTATTATTCCTCTTCTTCCAGAGATATTTCATTGCAGGTATGACAGCAGGATCAGTAAAGAATTAATACGAATTACGTAAATTGCAAGGCTCTGCAAAACAGCAAAGAAGATGGGGAAGGCTCCCATGTCGCGCTTTGGGTTTTGCGGGGCTTTTTTAAAAGGGGATGAAGAGATGAAAGTATTGTCGGTGGGGATGATGTTCTGTGATATCCCGCTTTCGCCGGTACCGCAGAATATATTGTCAATTGACAACAGCAAGATCGAGCCTTCCGTACCGAGTACCGGCGGGGATGCTCTGACAGTCTCGGTGGTCCTGTCAAGGCTTGGGGTACGCTCGGCCTTGATCGGAAGAGTGGGCAAAGATATGAATGGCCGGTTCTTGCTTGAAGAACTTCACAGGAACCAGGTGGATGTCAAGGACGTGATACAAGTAGAAGGACGCCATACAGCCGTATCCTATATTCTGATCGAGCCAGACGGGGAACGCCATTTCCTGGTGGAAAACAGTATCAACCAGACGCTAAGAAGCAGGGATGTACCGGATGCGGCAATCAAAGAAGCGGACATGGTGTTCTTTGGCAGCGCGCTTGCCATGCCGGGAATGACGGATGACGAGATCGCGGATCTGTTTGGAAGGGCCCATGACTGCGGAAAGATTACGGCAATGGACGCCAGCATTACACTGACCGGCGGCCCCAGGCGCAAGATGGACCTGATTAAGAAGACCCTTAAGGAGACGGATATATTTATACCAAGTTATGAGGAGGCGTCCTATTTGGCACAGCGATCCGACATCTATGGGATTATAGAGGAATTCCGAAAGTTTCCGTTAAAGATTTTTGGAATTAAGCTGGGAAAAGAAGGGTGCATCCTGACGGATTTTAAAGAACAGGTCAGGCTGCCGGCATATCCCGGAATCCGGGTGATGGACACCACCGGAGCGGGAGACTGCTTTATGGGAGGATTCCTGTGCGCCTATCTACAAGGCTGGAATCTTGAGAAAGCCGGGTGCTTTGCCAGCGCGGTATCCGCCCATGGAATCTCTAAGAAGGGCGCCAGCACCGGCGTGCCGGATTTTCAGACAGTACTGGATTATGTAGAAAAGCATGGAAGGCTTCTTACTTCGTGATATGAGGGGCAAGATGGACGTTACAGCCGTTTTCCCTTAGGTCATTGACAAAGAATGGCGCAGCCTTCTCGTTGGTGATAATATGGTCAAACTCGACGGAGGATGCAACCTTGATGACTCCGGGGTGGTTCAGCTTGGAGGCATCCGCCAGAAGGAAGGTCTCCGCGGATATATCCAGGGCGCGGCGCTTAAGCTCCACGTCTTCCATGTAGCTGTCGGTGGCATGGAGGTCCCTGGTAATGCTGTGACAAGAAAGAAATGCCTTAGTGGGCATGAAATTATCCAGGGCGGATAGTGCAAGCGTCCGGGTAGAAGACATGGTCGTATAGCTGAGCATGCCGCCCAGGCTGAACACATTCCAGTTAGGATTGTGCATGTTCGAGAGCGTCAGCAGCAGAGGAATGGAGTAAACCAGAAGGTTCAGCGGATACTGCTTGGGGATGAAGCGTATCAAATGCGTAACAGTAGAACTGTTGTCCAGAAAAATGGTATCCCTCTCCTGAATAAATCTGGCGGCATAGGCGCATAAGTCCGATTTTTCGGTTCGGTTAGCCTTCTCGCGGGCAGTGTATGGAAAGTCCAGGCTTGTCAGGCTGGCATCCGGAAGGATGGCCCCGCCTCTTGTCTTGACAAGGCGGCCCTCCTGGGCCAGACGGTTTAAATCACGACGGATCGTCTCCCTGGAAATATTCAGGGCGGAAGATAGTTCCGCGGAACTGATGCGTCCCTTTTCCGTCAGCAGACGCATGATGTTATTATAACGTTCTTCTGCATAAATCATTGAATCGTACCTCTCATAGAATTATAAATTCAAGTCATGCCAGGGATGTCGAAAATACTAGTACTATTATAGCATAACTGAGAGCTGCGTATCTATAAAACGGCAGTTATTTTACAACATTAAAGGAGAGCAATCATGTTAAAAACCAATTTTGTACCAATGAAAGAAGCATTGAAAATAGCGGATGAAAGGGGTATCGCGCTGGGCGCGTTCGAATTCTGGTCTTTTGAAGTGGCCCGCGCTGTCGTAGAGGCTGCGCAAGAACTGGACGTTCCGGTCATCCTTCAATGCGGCATGCTGGAGATTGGCCGGATGGGCGGAATGGAGGAGACGGTGCAGACCGCATATATGGCAAGCAAAGACGCAGCAGTACCGGTGGTGCTCCATCTGGATCATGCCACTACATATGAAGACTGCAACCGTGCGATCAACGTAGGATTTTCTTCCGTCATGATTGACGCGTCGGCACTGCCTTATGAGGAGAATGTCGCCCTCACCCGCAAGGTGGCAAGGCGCGCCCATCCATTTGGCGTTACGGTGGAAGGGGAACTGGGACGTCTGGTAGGGGAAGAAGGGGATATCATCGTAAAAGGGCCGGAAGCGGCGCAGACGGATCCCGAAGAGGCCAGAAAATTCGTTTTAGAGACTCAGGTAGACGCGCTGGCAGTATCCATTGGGACTGCCCATGGGCAATATACATTCGAGCCAAAGCTTAATATAGAAAGGCTGCGTAATATTAGGAAGGCTGTAGACCGTCCGATCGTGCTTCACGGAGGCTCGGGCACGCCTATGGAACAAGTGCAGGAGGCGATCCGCCAGGGAATACGCAAAGTAAACATCTGCACGGATATCCAGGTTGCCATGGGCGAAGCCTATGTGAAGACCGTACAGTCGGAAGGATTCAGATACTCCTGCCAGAACCTGTGGGGGCCGGCAGAAGCAGCAGCAAAAGAGGTGGTAAAAAGCAAGATCAGGTCCTTTGCGTTAATGGACTAAAGAAAAGAGGTGAGAAAGATGGTGTTGGAACAGAAGTACCAGGAGGCATATGACGCGCTTGATGAGACCGTGCGTCAACGGACGAGAAACGGGCGCTATACGGCGCTGGGCTATACCAGTAATCTGGATCTGCTGTGTGACTTTAAAGTGGAGCGGCTAAACGAACTTCTGGAGCGGCATATGCCGGACGGCGTGCTGTCCGAGATGAAGGTGGCAGATGAGATAGAGACGATGGAAGATCTTCTGGGGACGGTAGTATATTACTGTATCCGCGGAATCGGGGGCGAGGCAGATGTAAAGAATACGAAACTGGTAGAAGAGAGTTTTCATTTTGACTATGGAATGGGAGGCACGGCAGTACAGGCTGCCATGGCTCTGGCCCAGCTTAGCTGCCCGTCGATCGTCCATCTGACGGACGATTCCAAAGAAGTCTGCCAGATCCTGAGATCTCCGTCTATCTATGCGGTTTCCCAGGATGGAAGGCTGATACATACGGATGAGGTCATTCAGAAGAATGAGCAGGAGATTCATTTTATCATCCAGTTCAAGAAAGGGGATAAGATCTGCCTGGGAGGCCAGGAGGCTGTCATTCCCTGCTCGAACAGGCTGATCATCACGAAGATTACCGTGAATGAGTTCGTTCCCTTCTCAAAGCCCTATTTTGAATGGATCGAGCGCAACGGGACGGACATAAGCAGCAACGTGCTGTCCAGTTTTAACGCGCTGCTGGATCCGCAAGTGCTAAAAGAGCATCTGGAATATGTAAAAGGGCATGTGGCGAAGTACAAAGAAGCGAATCCGGATGGAATCGTATTTTTTGAGGATGCGCATTACCATGACTATGCCGTCCGGAAACTATGCCTGGAAACTGTGTATTCCTGCGTGGATATCGTAAGCCTGAACGAAGAAGAACTGAAGTATACGCTGAAGGAAATGTATGACTTTGATGTGGACATCGAGGATATCATCTCCTGCGTAGAAGGTGCCAGATTCATCCGCGCAAAATTCGGAATCCAGAAGGGCGTCATCGTCCATACCAAGGATTATTCCATGTATGTAGGCGATCCTTTGAAGGCAGATATTGAGAGAGGGCTCATCTATGGGAATCTGCTTGCCACGGCCAAAGCTAAGAACGGCTGGTATGGCACAAAGGAACAGATCCGGGAAGTGCTGGATTTTGAACTAAGCCCAAAAGGCGTAGAGAACTATGAGAAGGTGAAGGCCAGCCCATTTGCCGGGGAAGTAACGCTGGTACCGTCCAAATATATTGACAAGCCGAAGTATACCATTGGGCTTGGTGATTCCTTTGTGGGCGGAGTGCAGATGTGCTTTTGAGTATGAAATAGAATTTTATTGTAAAAAGGATAGAAAAAGAAATTTTATTTCATAAGAATGTTGACATGGCCTATTTTGAGGTCTAGAATAGCAAGTATAAAAAATATTATTTTATGGAGGAAGAGAATTATGTTAATGAATATGAAGGAATTGTTGGCGGTAGCAAACGAGAATAATTTTGCAGTACCTGCATTTAATATCAGTGATTATTCTATGTTTAACGGTATCATGGAAGCGTCTGAGGAAAAGAACGCGCCGGTAATCATCGCGATTCACCCTGACGAGTTAAGCCATATTGGTACAGACATGGTAAAAGCCATCATTGAGAAAGCGCACAAGGCAACGGTTCCGGTTTGCATTCATCTGGATCACGGCGCATCCTTCGAGCAGGTGATGACCGCCATTCAGGCAGGATTCACATCCGTTATGATCGATGGCTCCAGCCTTCCGTTCGAAGAGAACATCGAAGCATGCAAGAAAGTGGCAGAGGCGGCTCATGCAGTAAACGTATCGGTAGAAGGCGAGCTTGGAACGATCGGATCCACAGATGCGGAAGCGGAAGCAGGCGCGAATGTGATCATCTATACGAACCCGGATGATGCCGTTAAGTTTGTGGAGGCATCCGGCGTTGATACGCTGGCGATCGCTATCGGAACATCCCATGGCATCTATCCAAAGGGAATGAAGCCAGAACTGAAGCTGGATCTGTTAAAAGAGATCAAGTCAAAAGTATCCATCCCGCTGGTACTTCACGGAGGCTCCAACAATCCGGATGCAGAGATCGGACAGTCCGTAACGCTGGGCGTGAATAAAATTAACATTTCAAGTGACATAAAAGTGGCATATTATGATAAAATGAGAGAAGTACTAGCTGACAAGGGCTTAAGAGAGCCTAATACGATCCAGCCGCCATGTATTGCAGCAATGAAAGAAGTTGCATTCCATAAGATTGAATTATTCCAGGCAGATGGAAAGGCAGCTCTGTACTAATACATATTATTTGAGGTGTCAAAGTTGAGTAAAAAGAACATTCTGGACAGAGAGGTGCTCGAAGTCATCAAAGAGCAGTATGATCATATCTTTTCGGCGGAAAGGAAAGTGGCGGACTTTGTATTGCAGAATCCGCAGAAAGCGGTGGATTCTAACGTATCCGAGCTGGCGAAGCAAAGCGGGGTAAGCGATGCGACTGTAGTCAGGATGTGCCATCACATCGGCTATACCGGATATTACCAGTTCCGTATTTCCCTTGCGAGGGATCTGGGGAAGAAGCAGTATGGCAGTTCGGCGCTGGCTGAAAGCAGGGATGCCGTGGAGAAGCTGTTCCAGGAGTATGCGCAGACGATGCTCGCCATCGGCTCAAGGATTGACGCGGATGTGATGTGGAACTGCGTGAATCTTCTGAAGACCTGCAAGGAGGCGCATATCATGGCCGTAGGAAATACGAGCCCTCTGGCCCAGTATATGGGATTCAGGCTGGGAAGGCTGGGAATCAAGAGCACATACAATGTTGCTGCAGAATACTTCATGAATCACGTGAATCTGGCGGACGAGGATGACCTTCTGATAGCCATATCGCAGTCAGGAACATCAAGACAGGTCATCCAGGGACTGGAACTGGGAAAAGAGAAAGGACTTAAGAGCATAGCGATCACGGCATTTGCACAGTCCCCGGTGTCGAACCTTGCAGATTATGTACTCCTTTCTACCGGTAAGGAGGAGCCGTTCAGTTTCTATAAAGGGTATGCTCATATGAATGAGACCGCGGTGATCGACGCGCTTCTTAACTTTGTCACGAATGAGGAATTGATCAAGACTACGCAGGCAGACAAGCCAGAGATGATATTATCAGAATATAAGGTATAATCCGTACTCTGCTTTTTGAGCATATATGGAGGAGGAAATATTACTATGAAACGTTCAAGAATCAATCAAGTTATAAAAGATATGGAGCAATTAATCAAGGAGCATGGGTTTGAGATGCCGCCTTTTGCGGCATGGACCGCAAAGGAGTGGCAGGACATCGGCCATGAATACGACGAGATCCGTGACAATAAGCTGGGCTGGGATATTACGGACTTTGGCCTTGGCAAGTTTGATGAGGTCGGATTCTCGTTATTTACGATCCGTAACGGCAACCAGAAGATGCCGGAGAAATATAAGAAGACTTATGCGGAGAAGCTTCTGATGCTCTATGAAGGACAGACGGCGGCAATGCATTTTCATGCCAGCAAGATGGAGGACATCATCAACAGAGGCGGCAATGATGTCTATATTACGGTGTACAACGGAACGCCGGATGAGAGGATGCTGGATACGGATGTGACCGTATGCTCCGATGGAAAGACCAGCCAGGTTCCGGCGGGCACAAAAGTGCTTCTGAAGCCCGGACAGAGCATCACCATCACGCCGTATATGTACCATGACTTTATCGTGCCAGAGACCGGCGGCCCGGTCCTTCTGGGCGAAGTGTCCATGTGCAACGACGATGACAATGACAATTTCTTCTATAATAAAGAAGTGGGACGCTTCCCGGCGATCGAGGAGGACGAAGCGCCATACCGCCTGCTGTGCAACGAATATCCGCAGGCAAAATAGTCAGGAGGCACATACATGGAATATCAGCTGGATAACGGATGCCTTCGCTTGCTGGTGTCTTCCTGCGGCGCGCAGATGCAGGCAATTGAAAAAGACGGCGCGCAGTACTTATGGGACGGCAATGAAGAATACTGGCCGGAGCGCGCGCCGCTTCTGTTTCCCTTCGTGGGAAGATTTACGGAGGGCAAGTATCGGCTGGATGGGCAGGAGTATGAGATGGATATCCATGGGTTCGCCCGGAAACTTCCATTTCAGGTGACGGAGCAGACGAAGGAAAAGATCAGTTTGGAACTGCGGGACAGCCAGGAGACGTATGCATCCTATCCTTATCATTTTGTATTGCAGGTATCATATACGCTGCAGAAAAACAAGATCGGGATTGAGTACCAAGTACGGAATCTTTCAGATAAGACGATGTATTTTGGAATCGGAGGGCATCCGGGGTTCCGGGTTCCGCTGGAGAATGGCCTGGATTTTGAAGATTACTATCTGGAATTCGCGAAAGAATGCCGCCCGGAGCGCGTGGGGCATACGAAGGCCTGCTTTTTAAGCAGCGTGAATGAAGAATTCCCGTTGGAAGATGGCCGAATCCTGAGGATGAGCCATGATCTGTTTGACGATGACGCGATCGTGCTTGCGCATATGGCAGACGTGGTCGCATTAAAGTCTGATAAGGGAAGCCGGCAGGTAAGGGTAGCCTATCCGGACCTGCCCTATCTTGGACTCTGGCATGCGCCCAATACGGACGCGCCTTATATCTGTATCGAGCCATGGACGTCCCTTCCATCCAGGCAGGGAATCGTGGAAGACTTCCAGTATAAAAGCGATCTAATAAGACTTTGGCCTGGAAGGTCATATGTAAACCTTTGGAGTATTACAATAGAATAGCAGGCCTAGAAAAGCGGACAGTTCTGGCTGTCCGCTTTTTGCCTGTCCAGATATTGGAAATATATTAGAAAAACCTATATGCCGGATGAAAAGCGTGGTATAATTTAAAAAAGAATCCAGGATAGACAGAAGGAGGGCGTATATGCAGAAGATATTTAAGAAATATACGATAATTATTATATCAATCGCAGTTCTGTCTATTCTTGTCATTAATTTCTTCCTATCTGCTAAAAGTCTGGAGAAGCAGCAGTTTAACACCTTCAGCGTAAAGATTGGCCAGGTGATCCAGACGATGGAGCGCAACCAGTCTGAACTAGAATCTATCACCGAGAACCTGGATGAAGATTACCTGACCCGCGCCAAGGCGGCTGCCTATGTGGTGGAGAAGAATCCAAGCGTCTTGGAAAGCGTGGAAGAAATTCAAAATCTGGCCGAACTATTGAATGTGGATGAACTTCATGTGTCAGACAGCGCGGGCATTATAGCCTATTCTTCCGTACCCCGGTATATTGGACTGGATTTTCACGGTGGAAAGCAGATGCGGGGATTCCTGCCCATTCTGGAAAGCGATGCCGAAGACGAATATGTCATCCAGGAGGCGCAGCCTAATACGGCGGAAGGAAAGATGATGAAGTATGTAGGCGTTTCCAGAAAAGGAATAAAGGGGATCGTCCAGGTAGGCTTAGAGCCGGTAAGACAGCTGGAAGCCCAGGAAAAGAACACGTATGACTACATATTTTCCAGATTTCCTACCGAACAGGGGGAGGAATTTTTTGCCATAGATACGAAGGACGGTTCCGTGATCGGATATACCGAGGGCATGGAGGCGGCTGACGAAGCGCAGACCTACAGCGTAAGCAGTCTGAAAAAGTATGAAGATGGCGGCTACTGGAAGGATGATAATGGAGAGAAAAGGTATATTGTTACAAGGATGTATGACCACGTGCTGATCGGAGCGTCCATCTCCGAAGCCGTACTGTACCAGCCTTTTTGGAGAAACATCCTTCTGACATTCCTGTATCTTGCCCTCGTGGAAGTCATAGCGGTTATCCTGTTGAATTATCTGGTAAAGCAGAAGGTGGTCAGCGGCATCCATCATATTCTGGAAGATCTGTCCCACATTACCAAAGGGGATCTGGACACGAAGGTGGAAGTGGGCGGCAATCCGGAGTTCCAGGATCTGAGCGATGGCATTAATACCATGGTCAACAGCATCGTCAGGACGACGGACCGCATTTCAAAGATTATCGACATCGCGGAGATTCCGCTGGCGGCATTCGAATATCAGGAGGATATGAAGGATGTGTTTGTGACGTCCCGCCTGAATGAACTGCTTGATCTTCCGAAGGAGGAAGTAGAGCGGATATCCAGAAGTCCGGGCCAGTTCCTTGAGATGATCCGCACTATTATGAAGAGCCCGATTGAAGGCGAGCCGGATGTATTCTGTATCCATGATAAGAAATATATACGCATCCATCTATCGGTGGATGACGGCCATTATCTTGGCGCCGTCCTGGACGCGACGAAGGAAGTGCTGGATAAGAGGAGGATGTTCTATGAAAACAATCACGACCAGCTGACCGGACTAAGCCGTTACGCTTACTTTAAATATCAGGCTTCCCAGTGGATGGAGCAGATGGAGAAGGATGAAATATGTGCGGCTGTGATGATGGATCTGGATGAATTCAAGCGGATCAACGATACGTATGGACATGACGTGGGCGATAAATATCTGGAGAGTTTCGCAGCTTTGCTAAAGGGGCTGCCACAGGAGCACTGCCTCGTATCCAGAAGATCCGGAGACGAGTTCTGCATCTTTATCTGTGGATTCCAGGATATCAGCGAGATACAGAAGATTCTGAAAGAACTGTGGAGAAAGCTTAGAGAAGAAGAGGCAGTGATCACGCAAGATGTGATCCGCAAGATCAGGGCTTCAGGGGGCGTGGCATATGCCCGGGGCCAAAGCCGGCTGCTGGAAGACCTGCTTCTTGAAGCAGATCAGGCGCTCTATGAAGTGAAGCGGGAGAATAAGGGCCTTTTCAAGGAGTATGATGCGGACAAATGCCAAGAAGCTTAAGGATGTCTTTGTTCTTGTCTTTTCCCGGGTAATGAGATATAATAAAAAAAGCGAAACTTAATACATGCCGTGCGGGTGTCAAGGCATCTTGTGAAGGCAGAGGAATTGGAGGAGTTTTATATGTTAGTATCAGCAAAAGAGATGCTTGAAAAAGCAGTCGAAGGCCACTATGCAGTGGGACAGTTTAACATCAACAATCTGGAATGGACAAAGGCTATTCTTCTTACAGCAGAAGAGTGCAAGTCACCCGTTATCCTGGGCGTGTCCGAGGGTGCAGGCAAATATATGACAGGATTCAAGACAGTATCCGCTATGGTAGCTGCCATGATCGAAGAACTTGGGATCACGGTACCGGTTGCGACACATCTGGATCACGGCACATATGACGGATGCATGAAGTGCATAGAGGCAGGCTTTACCTCCATCATGTTCGACGGATCCAAATATCCGATCGAAGAGAATGTTGCAAAGACAAAAGAACTGATCGCCATCTGCAGAGAAAAAGGAATGTCTATCGAAGCAGAGGTCGGAGCGATCGGCGGAGAAGAGGACGGCGTTATCGGACAGGGAGAATGCGCGGATCCTCAGGAATGCAAGATGATTGCTGATCTGGGAGTTGACATGCTGGCAGCAGGAATCGGCAATATCCATGGAAAGTATCCTGAGAACTGGGCCGGATTAAGTTTTGACACTCTGGACGCGATCCAGAAGCTGACCGGAAAGATGCCATTGGTACTGCACGGAGGTACGGGGATTCCAGATGACATGATTAAGAAGGCGATTGATCTTGGAGTGGCTAAGATTAATGTTAATACAGATTGCCAGTTATCTTTTGCAGATGCTACACGCAAGTACATCGAGGCTGGAAAAGACCTTGAAGGAAAGGGCTATGACCCACGCAAGCTTCTTAAGCCAGGCGTAGATGCGATCATGCAGACTGTAAAGGAAAAGATGGAATTATTCGGTTCAGTTGGAAAAGCTTAATTGCTGAAGAATGAAATTTTTACTTGCCTTTTTCGACTGATTGAGGTATACTAACAGGCGTAAAGAGAACAAAGGCGTTCCAACCAGAAGTTGGAGTGCCTTTTTCTAATTATCCTCCGGACTGGAATTTTCGGAGGGACGGATATTAATTCATACTAAGACAGATAAGAAAGGAAACGCAAAGATATGAGTGAAGCATTAAATGTAGCTGACATTTTTGGAGAAGATGTTTTTAATGATACAGTCATGCAGGAACGACTTCCCAAAAAAGTCTATAAGGATCTGAAAAGGACGATTGAAGAAGGCAAGGAATTAGACCTTGCGACAGCAGATGTAATTGCGCATGAGATGAAGGAATGGGCAATTGAAAAAGGAGCTACTCATTACACTCACTGGTTCCAGCCGCTGACTGGCGTAACAGCAGAAAAGCACGACTCATTCATCTCCGCGCCTCTGGATAGCGGAAAAGTCCTGATGAGTTTTTCAGGAAAAGAACTGATCAAAGGCGAGCCGGACGCATCTTCTTTCCCGTCAGGGGGACTTCGCGCCACGTTCGAGGCAAGAGGATATACGGCATGGGATTGTACGTCGCCTGCATTTGTAAGGCACGATGCTGCCGGAGCCACGCTTTGCATTCCTACAGCATTCTGTTCCTATACAGGAGAAGCCTTAGACCAGAAGACGCCGCTTCTTCGTTCCATGGAAGCGATCAATGAACAGGCGCTTCGGCTGATTCGTTTATTTGGGAATACGACATCCGTGAAAGTCACTCCATCCGTTGGACCGGAACAGGAGTACTTCCTGGTTGACGCCAAGAAGTTCCAAGAGAGGAAAGACTTGATCTATACGGGACGTACCCTGTTTGGAGCCATGCCTCCAAAGGGCCAGGAACTGGATGACCATTACTTCGGAACGATCCGCCAGAGGATTGCAGGATTCATGAAAGATGTCAACATGGAACTTTGGAAGGTGGGCGTGACGGCTAAGACGCAGCATAACGAAGTAGCGCCGGCTCAGCACGAGCTTGCTCCAATCTATGCGAAGGCTAACGTGGCAGTCGACCACAACCATCTGGTTATGCAGACATTGAAGAGGGTAGCCTGCCAGCATGGCATGAAATGCCTGCTTCATGAGAAGCCATTTGCTGGCGTGAATGGTTCCGGAAAGCATAATAACTGGTCCCTTACCACAGATGATGGGAAGAACCTGCTGGAGCCAGGAAAAACGCCTCATGAAAATATCCAGTTCCTGCTGGTGCTTACGTGTATCTTGAAAGCGGTGGATGAACACGCGGATCTTCTGCGGGAGTCTGCGGCTGACCCAGGAAATGATCACAGGCTGGGAGCGAATGAAGCTCCTCCTGCAATCATCTCGGTATTCCTTGGAGAGCAGCTGGAAGATGTGATCGAGCAGCTGGTCGTTACCGGAGAAGCCACACACAGCATTAAAGGCGGAAAACTGGAGACAGGCGTCAGAACGCTGCCGGACCTGGCAAAGGATGCCACAGACCGGAACAGGACGTCTCCATTTGCATTTACAGGCAATAAGTTCGAATTCCGTATGGTTGGCTCCCGCGACTCTGTGGCCGGGCCAAACGTGGTGATCAACACGATTGTTGCAGAGGCGTTTAAAGAAGCCTGTGATGTGCTGGAAAGTTCGGATGACTTTGATATGGCTGTGCATGATCTGATCAAGAAATACGCGTATGAGCATCAGCGCATCATATTTAACGGAAACGGATATTCTGATGAATGGGTCGAGGAGGCGGGAAGAAGAGGGCTCCCGAATATCCGCTCCATGGTAGAGGCGATTCCGGCGCTTACCACGGAGAAGACCATAAAAATGTTTGAAGAATTCAAGGTATTTACCAGGGCGGAACTTGAATCCCGCGCGGAGATCAAGTTTGAGAATTATTCAAAGGCTATCAATATAGAAGCCCGCACGATGATTGATATGGCAAGCAAGCAGATCATCCCTGCGGTCATCAAATACACGAAGACGCTTGCGGATACGGTGATCAGCGTGAAGGGAGCCGGTGCGGACGCATCCGTGCAGGCGGATCTTCTTACGGAAGCATCCTCTCTTCTGAATCAGACAAAGAAGGCTCTGGAAGCGCTTATTGTAGTGACGGATCAGGCTTCCTCCATGGAGGAAGGGGCAGACCAGGCAAGATTCTATCACTCTGACGTGGTGCCAGCCATGGCAGCGCTGCGTGCGCCGGTAGACGAGCTGGAAATGATCGTAGACAAAGAAGCATGGCCGATGCCATCCTACGGCGACCTGATCTTCGAAGTATAACATCTTAATAAAGAGATTAGAAAAATTTAAGAACCTTGGACTTGGAATAGACATAGGGATGTGATATTCTAAGTGCAAGGTTTTTACTTATTAAGATATGGTACGGCTACAGCCGAGAATCCGTCTGATGCATATGTAGGAGGATGTTCATGACAAGAAGCGAGTTTTTAAATAAGTTAAAGGAAGCTTTGGCAAATGACCTGAGCGGTCCGGTAATACAGGAGAATGTTGATTATTACAGCGGCTATATTGCGGATGAGGTCAGGAAGGGAAGAAGCGAGCAAGAAGTCGTTGCGGAACTGGGAGATCCATGGGCGATTGCCCGCACGATCATAGAGTCTGTGGAGATACAGGGGAATACCCAGGAAGATTACGGATACGAGCCTAAAAAGCAGAATTATGATCAGAGGCAGCAGGGCGGAACAGGACGAGTCCATATATTCGGCCTGGATGCCTGGTGGAAGAAATTGCTTCTGGTTCTGGGAATCGTTGGGGTGTTTATGCTGGTTATCGCTGTAATTGGCGGCATATTCAGCCTTCTTGCGCCGATTCTTGTACCATTGATCCTTGTGATTATCGTATTCAGGATCATTGGCAGCCGACGATGAGGCCGATAGTATAGAATAAAATAAAAAAGTAAAAGACCGATGGGGGAGCCATCGGTCTTTTGAGGGGAGTATAAATAATTAATAAGGGGTTGTAGAAAGTATTCTTTCTACATGTTTTAGTATAATATAGAACGATTTGAAAAGCAAGTTAAAAATTAAAAAAATCTTAATATAATTAAGGACTCATTTTTGTGAAAATTGATACATAAAAAAATTTGTCAAGGACATAATAATCTCGTAACCAAAAAGATTAGGAGGAATTGACATGGCTAAAAACTATAATTCATCTAACAGTAACTCAAATGCATCTAACCAGAATGCATCTAACCAGAATGCATCCAACCAGAATGCATCCAACAGGAACGCATCCAACCAGAATGCATCCAACCAGAATGCATCCAACAGGAACGCATCTAACCAGAATGCGTCCAACAAGAATGCATCTAACCAGAACAAGAATTCTAACAGCTCAAACTACAGCGACAACTACTAGTTAGAGATTAGATCGTAATTGGATCAGGCTGAAGAAAAATGAATGTTGCAAGGCAGGCGATATACCGTCGGCCTTGCAATATTTCGTTTTGGGCAAAAGAAATCGCCTAATAGGACGGGAATCATTGACAAAATATGGGGAAAGAAAGTAAGATAGTAAGGTGAATATAAATTTCGTGTTGGGAGAGTTTATGAATAAAGTTGAACTGATTGCACCCTGCCACTTTGGCTTGGAAGCGGTGCTGAAAAGAGAAATTATAGATCTGGGATATGAGATTGCAGAAGTAGAAGACGGCAGAGTCACTTTCTATGGGGATGCGGATGCCGTCTGCCGTGCTAATATTTTCCTTCGAACGGCAGAGAGAATTCTGTGGAAGGTAGGAAGCTTTAAGGCCACGACCTTTGAGGAACTTTTTGAGAAGACTAGAAGCCTCCCATGGGAAGACTACATACCAAAGGACGGGAAGTTCTGGGTTGCGAAGGCAGCCTCTGTAAAGAGCAAGCTGTTCAGTCCATCTGACATACAGTCTATCATGAAAAAGGCAATGGTCAGGCGGATGCAGGAGCACTACAGGCTGGAGTGGTTTCCGGAAGACGGGGCTTCTTATCCGGTGCGCGTATTCTTGATGAAGGATGTAGTGACCGTTGGGATTGATACGTCAGGCGTGTCCTTGCATAAGAGGGGATACAGGGAGGTGTCGGGAAAGGCGCCGATCACAGAGACTTTGGCGGCGGCGCTTATCATGCTGACGCCCTGGAGGAAGGACCGGATTCTGGTAGATCCTTTCTGCGGGAGCGGCACATTTCCCATTGAGGCAGCCATGATGGCCGCCAACATCGCCCCAGGCATGAACCGTTCTTTTACGGCGGAAGACTGGACCAATCTGATCCCGCGAAAATTATGGTATGATTCGGTAAATGAAGCGAATGATATGATAGAAGATGACATTGATGTGGATATCCAGGGATACGACGCGGACGGCGCGGTGGTCCGTATCGCAAGGCAGAACGCCCAGGAGGCTGGCGTGGGGCATCTGATCCACTTCCAGGAAAGGGAGGTCAAGGACTTAAGCCATCCTAAGAAATACGGGTTCATTATCACGAACCCGCCATATGGCGAGCGTCTGGAAGATAAGGAAAATCTGCCGGGACTCTATCAGTCATTCGGGGAGAGTTTCAAAAGACTGGATTCCTGGTCGGCTTATATGATTACTTCCTATGAAGAGGCAGAGCGGTATTTTGGAAGGAAGGCGGACAAGAACCGCAAGATATATAATGGGATGCTGAAGACCTATTTCTACCAGTTCCTCGGACCTAGGCCTCCGAGACGCAAGGAAGTTGATTGAGAAAGGAAGGCTTGATGATGAAGAAGATTATATTTGCCACTGGCAATGAACATAAGATGGCAGAGATCCGCATGATACTCGCTGACTTGGGGACAGAGGTGCTTTCCCAGAGAGAGGCGGGGATACAGGCGGATGTAGTGGAAGACGGAAGCACATTTGAAGAAAACGCCCTGATTAAGGCTGCGGAGATAGCAAAGATTGCGGCAGGAATGCCACAATACAAGGATGCGGTGATCCTGGCAGATGATTCTGGACTGGAAATCGACTATCTGAATAAGGAGCCGGGAATCTATTCCGCCAGATATATGGGCGAGGATACTTCCTATGATATTAAGAACCAGGCGCTGCTTGACCGCCTGGATGGCGTGCCGGATGAGAAGCGCACGGCAAGATTCGTATGCGCGATTGCGGCGGCATTTCCGGACGGCAGCACCCAGGTAGTAAGAGGGACAATGGAAGGAATCATCGGCCATGAGATTGCGGGAGAGAATGGATTTGGATATGATCCCATTTTCTTCCTTCCTGAGCATGGATGTACCAGCGCGCAGCTTGCGCCGGAGAAGAAGAATGAGTTAAGCCATAGGGGCGAAGGTCTCAGGAAGATGCGGATAATCCTGGAGGAGAAGATGAAGCTGGAGAAATAAGAAGATTGCGGGGATGCTATATGAAGATATTGATAGTGAGCGATACGCACAAGTCACATAAGAATCTGGATAAGGTGCTGGAGATAGTAAAGCCCATAGACATGCTGATACATCTTGGTGATGTGGAGGGAGAAGACGACTACATCCAGGCGCTGGCAGACTGTCCTGCGCATATAATCAGAGGAAATAATGATTTTTTCTCCGATCTTCCGGGCGAGGAAGAATTCTTTATAGAAGGCTTCCATGTGTTTATCACGCATGGACATTACTATTATGTATCCATGAGCGAAGAACGCCTTAAGGAGGAGGCCAGGGGAAGAGGGGCGGATATTGTCATGTATGGCCATACCCATAAGCCCTCGATCACCAGGGAGGATGACTTGATCACCTTGAATCCCGGCAGCCTGTCCTATCCGCGCCAGGAAGGACGCAGACCCAGCTACATGCTGATGGAAATTGACCAGAACGGGCACGCGGAATTCACGGTAAACTATCTTTAGAAAAAGAAGGAAAAAAATGAAAAAAGTTGTTGACAAGCTGGGTGCGTTCATATATAATAACTCTTGTGTCACGGAGAACCAGGGGTTAAAGTGACTGGACAATATAGCATCGGGGTGTGGCTCAGCTTGGCTAGAGCGCCTGGTTTGGGACCAGGAGGTCGCAGGTTCAAATCCTGTCACCCCGATATTCATGCGGGTGTAGTTCAATGGTAGAACACTAGCCTTCCAAGCTAGATACGTGGGTTCGATTCCCATCACCCGCTTTCTTAAAGCCTTAAAAGTAGTTGCAACGACGGCTTTAAGAGAGATAAGTTCTAAAGAGTTTGTCTTGTGAGTCTGTAGCTCAGCTGGATAGAGCAACGGCCTTCTAAGCCGTAGGTCGAGGGTTCGAATCCCCCCAGGCTCGTTAGAACCACAGAAAACTGAATAAAGCGATACTTAGTTGGACATAAATAGTTCGATAAGTAATATATATGGTGGGTATGGTGCAGTTGGTTAGCGCGCCAGATTGTGGTTCTGGATATCATGGGTTCGAGTCCCATTACCCACCTTTTTTTCTTTTTATTGGGCTATCGCCAAGCGGTAAGGCACAGGACTTTGACTCCTGCATTCGTTGGTTCGAATCCAACTAGCCCAGGTTAATTATGGGCGTGTAGCTCAGGTGGTAGAGCACTTGACTTTTAATCAAGTTGTCCGGGGTTCGAATCCCCGCACGCTCAGTAGCAGAGATATAGGAACGCAGATCCTGAAAGGGATGTGCGTTTTTTTTGCATGATTGCCTGATGTTGAGCCATTTTAAAAGAAATTAAAAAAAATGCTGTTTTCCTATTGCAAAAAATGTAAAAATATGTAATTATAGTAACAGTTACTATTATTTTACATAAGAAAGGAGAATCTATGCACCATAAGTACACAGAGATCAGAATACCCATTGAGGCCGATAATCCGGCCATACAGAGGCATGAAGACTTGTGCATTAAGTGCGGCCAGTGCCGTCAGGTATGCGAGCGGGAAATTGGCGTAGGCAGGCTCTATGATCTGGTCAGCACGAAGGATACGGCAATCTGCATCCATTGCGGCCAATGCGCCAATGTCTGTCCGGTGAATTCCATCACCGAGGTCTATGAATACGGAGAAGTAAAAGAAGCAATCAAAGATCCGGATAAGATCGTAATCTTCAGCACCTCTCCCTCTGTACGCGTAGGTCTTGGAGAAGCTTTCGGCATGGCTCCGGGAAGTTTTGTGGAAGGGAAGATGGTAGCGGCCCTCAGAGCATTGGGAGCCGACTATGTTCTAGATACAAACTTTTCAGCGGATCTGACGATTATGGAAGAGGCATCGGAACTTGTAGAGCGGATTACGGAGAAAAAGAAGCCGCTGCCTCAGTTTACCAGCTGCTGTCCAGCATGGGTGAAGTTTGCGGAAACCTTTTATCCGGAACTTCTTCCCAACATTTCATCGGCAAAAAGCCCGATCGGCATGCAGGGACCGACTATCAAGACATATTTTGCAAAGAAAAACAACATTGATCCGAAGAAAATCGTCAATGTGGCAGTAACGCCCTGCACGGCGAAGAAGTTCGAGATCCGCCGCGGGGAGATGAATATTTCCGCTAAAGCAAACGGATCTGAGGGCATGCGGGATATGGACCACGTGATCACCACGAGGGAACTTGCTATGTGGCTTAAGGAAGAGGGAATCGACATCGGGAATCTGGAAGATGAGGCTTACGATTCCTTGATGGGTCCGGCGTCCGGGGCAGGCGTCATATTCGGAAATACTGGCGGCGTCATGGAAGCAGCGGCCAGAACAGCCTATTATCTGGTGACGGGAGAGAATCCTCCGTCCGATTATCTGCGTCTTGAACCTGTGCGAGGAATGGAAGGCGTAAGAGAAGCCACGGTAGAGATGGGCGGGCTTCCCATCCGTCTGGCAGTGATTCATGGTACCGAGAATGCGAGAACTTTCATAGAGCAGATGAAAAAGGAAGACAAATCCTATGATTTCATAGAGGTTATGACCTGCAAGGGCGGATGCATCGGAGGAGGCGGACAGCCAAAGACGCAGGTGCCGATGACGGATGAAGTGCGTAAGGCCCGGATAGAGTCGCTCTATGCAAAGGATGCCAAGATGACGCTGCGCTATAGCCATGAGAATCCGGATATTAAGAGAGTATACAGCGAATTCTACGGAAAGCCATTGAGCCAGGCAGCAGAAGAGATGCTGCATACGTCCTATTATTCCAGGGCAGAAGACTTAGGACCGGAAGGAATGGTTTTAAAAGAATTTACAAAACCTGCCTGGGAGCAGGATAAAGAAAATAATGAAGCAAATCAAAAGAAAGAAGAAAAGGAGAACAAGACAATGGCAAAATTCAGATGTACCGTATGCGGCTATATTCATGAAGGGGAGAACCCGCCGGCAGCCTGCCCGGTATGCAAGGTAGGGCCGGAAAAATTCGAAAAACTGGAGGAGGCAGCAAAGGCTTCCGGAAGATACGCAGGAACAAAGACAGAGAAGAACTTAATGGAAGCATTTGCGGGAGAGTCCCAGGCAAGAAATAAATACTCCTTCTTTGCTGAGATTGCAAGACAGGAGGGCATGGAACAGACTGCTGCTATCTTTATGGAGACGGCAGAACAGGAAAGACAGCATGCCAAGATGTGGTTTGCAGAATGGCACGGGCTTGGAGGCACCGCTGATAACCTTCAGGCAGCCGCAGACGGGGAAAACGAAGAGTGGACCCAGATGTATGCCCGCATGGCCAAAGAAGCCAGGGAAGAAGGCTTTGAAGACCTTGCAGTGAAATTTGAGAATGTGGCAAAAGTGGAAGCAGCCCACGAAAAGCGTTACTTAAAGATTCTGGATACTCTTAAGAAGGAACTGACCTTCAAGGGAGATGCGCCTCTTGGATGGAAATGCCGCCAGTGCGGATACATCCACGAAGGAGAGGAAGCGCCGGAAGTATGCCCGACATGCGGATATCCCAAAGCGTATTTCGAGAGAAAAGTGGAAAATTATTAGATCTGGCTGTGGAAGGATAAAGGCGGGGAATGCGGATGGTTTTACATCATCCGCATTCCCATTGACAGTACAGGCGGAATTTTAAGAAATCAGGTACGAAAGAAATTGACAAAACCAGCATAATATATTAAAATACAATCTGTTGACATGCGGATGTGGCGGAACTGGCAGACGCGCTAGACTTAGGATCTAGTACTTCGGTGTGCAGGTTCGATTCCTGTCATCCGCATTATGGACCGTAATCTCTTAATAATGAGAGGTTACGGTTTTTTTGTATGCTTTTCTATCGGATTGGCTGGTAAATATTGGTAAAGCAGGCTTATTGATGGATTATCCGGGATCTTGTGATAGAATAGAAACACATCAGTTTTTCCTTAAATGGAACATTTCGAGAAGGATAAAAGTATCCTTAAATAACAATATATAGTGTAGCGGTAACTAAACCGCAACGATATGTGGCGTCTCAAGTTTTTGCAAAAAAATACCAGATTTTTACATATTGCTATTTGAGCATTCTCCATGGTTTATAATACATTATGCGGTTTCGACAAAGAATGAATTATTAACGAGGGTGTAATATGTACAGGGTAGCAGTTTGTGATGATAATCGGGAAATCTTAAACGAGATAGGGCGAATGCTGGAGGACACGACGGAAGAGATATCGGATGTGGACTTATATGCATCCGCCCAGGAACTTGAGAACATATATACAGAACATGGGCAATACGACATTATCCTGATGGATATTTTGCTTGAACAGGAGAACGGCATTAGTCTTGCGCGCAGAATACAGGATCAATATCCGGATACCCAGGTTATTTTCTTTACGGGGTATCTGGAGCAGGCAGAGAATATCTTTGGAGCCAATCCGGCCGCTTTTCTGGTCAAGCCTATTAGTCAGGATAAGCTGGATGCCGCTTTGGGCAAGGCGATCAGGAAATTAAAAGAAGGAGAACAGGATTGCGTTACCTTGACGATCCGAAGCAAGATATTGCGTATCCGCGTGGATGATATATACTATGTTGAAAGCAACAAGAGGATATTGAATATACATTTCCGAAATGAATCTTTGCAGGTATATGAGAAACTGGACAATTTCCTTAAGAAAGTATCGCTGGTATTCTTGCGTTCTCATAAAAGTTATGCTGTGAATATGAATAAGATCAAATATTTCTCGTCAGAAGGGATCGAATTGTGCGATGGGAGAATCGTTCCTGTCAGCCGTCCCAAATACAGGAAGGCAAAAGAGGCTTTTCTGAAGTTCTGCGGTGAAGAAGATTGAATGTATACACAATTGTAGAAATATTTGTGGCAAGCAGCGTACTCGCTTTATTTATGTCCGGATGCATGCAGGTGAGAGAGGAGGGAAAGCAGGCGGCGTTTGGATGCTTCATCCTTATAACGCTTTCTTATGCGCTGCTGGCGTGTGAGATGCCAAGTATAACAGAAATGCAATACTACCGGAGTAGGATTGTCCTGCACATGGCGTATTTGCTGATTATCCTGGCGTGGTTCCGGTATTATGTCCAGGATTTTTTGCGTCAGTCAGTCATATTTGCGGACACGATCGGGATGTGGGAAGGACAGTGTCTTGCCGCGGGACTTGCCAGGGAGACGGGAGAGAAGCTGATATCAATACTGTTCCTGGGCATATGCATGTTTGCTGCCTGGATCCTGTATACAGGAACGCTTGACGAGAAGCTGGATCTGCTGGAATTAGAAGTTATTCTGTATTTTGAACTCTGCGGAGAGATATGCTCTGCGGTCGCATCAGATCTGGGATGGATTGAAGGATGCATTGAAAGAATGAGCCTTTGCATGCTCTTTGCTCTGGCAGGGATCGCTTTTGCTGCTGTTAATACCAGGAGAGTGCTGCGGGAAGAGAAGAATAGGAGTCTGCAGAAAAGGCTATTTCAAAAATACAGGGAGAGTGAAAAGGTCTATCAAAAGCAGAAAGAGGTCTTAAAATTAAGGCATGACCTCAGCAACCACCTTATGGTTCTTGCCAGCCTGGAAGCACAGAATAAACGGAAGGAGAAGGCGGCATATAGGAAGCTTCTGGAAGAATACTACCAGAGGATCAGCATAGCCGCGCCGGAAGAAGTGGAGAGTGAGGAACAAGGGGAAGATGCGCCTCAAAGGACGGATAATATCATATGGCGTATCATCAGCGTACTGGGGAGCGGCGTGATCGTGCTGTGTATTTTTTACGGCAAGTTTCTCCTGGGAGTCTTGGGAGGAGGAATCCTGGGGTATTGCGCCTTTCTTGCTACGGCTCTGGGAAAGCAGAAAAAGTTATGCAGGGGCATTCAGAAGCGGTCCCGGGAAAACGAGGAAAATGAGAGAAAGATCAATGAAATGCGGGAGGAACTATATGCCCAGGCGGACAAGGAAAAGAAGCTGACATGCGGCGAGATATTGAAAATATGCGACAGTTATCTGGACAAGGCGTATACGGGAAACGCTGCGCTGGATGCAATGCTTGCCAGCAAGCTGGGACAGTACAAAGAACATGGAATTGAGACGGAAGTGAAGATACTGGCGGGGTATAGTCCCGATATGAATGCTATGGATCTGGTGGAACTGTACGGAAATCTTCTGGACAATGCCATGGAGTCCTGCCTGCGGTGCAAAAGGGAGAGATACATATCCGTGAAAATGTGGAAAGAGGCAAACTTCTGGATTCTGCGCATAGAGAATTCAAAGCCGCCCAATGAACATCCCAAGAGATACAATTTTCTGACCCTGAAAGAGGATAAGGGGATTCATGGAGTCGGACTTAAGGTAGTAAGGGATATCATCCAGAAATATGACGGGGCATTCCACACGGAAGACAAGGGAAAAAGGTTCGTGGTGCTGGCAATGATAAGCGAAGGAAGATAACCGGGGCAGGGCATGAAAATGTCCTGCCCCAGATTGTTGCGTCAAACGTGAAAAAAGATTATAATGTACCATATGTGTTAATAATAGATAACTACAATTAGAAAAAAGGAGCGTATCTGACATGCTTGAAGTGAAGAATCTGACATTCAAGGTGAATGAAAATGGAATAGAAAGAAGTATTGTGAAAGACATCAGCTTCCAAGTTGGCGAGGGCGAGATGCTTGTTATTACCGGACCCAATGGCGGAGGCAAGTCTTCTCTTGCAAAGGTACTGATGGGGATTGAAGAGGCAGATGATGGACAGATCTTGCTGGATGGGGAAGATATTACTTCTTACGACATCAACCACAGGGCCAATGCCGGGATCGGCTTTGCATTCCAGCAGCCGCCAAGATTCAAGGGAATGACGGTAGACAGGCTGCTTTCCCTGGCAGCCGGCCGGGAACTGTCCGAGCCTGAATGCTGCAAGATGCTCAGTGGAGTAGGGCTGTGCGCAAAAGAGTATATCAAGAGGGAAGTTGACGCAACCTTGTCCGGAGGCGAGATGAAGCGCCTTGAGATTGCCACCGTTCTGGCAAAGCCGCACAAATTATGTATATTTGACGAGCCGGAGGCGGGAATCGACCTTTGGAGCTTCTCCATGCTGATCCAGCAGTTTGAGAAGATTCATAATAAGAAGGAACAGAGCCTGATCCTCATCTCCCATCAGGAACGGATTATTCAGATGGCTGACCGGATCATGTTAATAGAAGACGGAAAGATCGGGGCGATCGGTCCAAAAGACGAGATCCTGCCCACATTGCTTGATAAAGGCGATAGCTGCGCCTGCATGGAGTTAGAATAGGAGAGGAGCATTTTAAAATGGCATTATTAGATAAGATTACAGAGAAGATATTGCAGCAGATAGACGGATCAGGATTCCAGCAGAAGGGCGCATACAACCTGCGCCATAATGGTGTTGCCCTGTGTCATGGTGACAGCGAGCATATTAAGATCAAAAAAAAGGAAGATAAGCCTGGAATCGATATTTACATTGATGGGAATACCAGAGGGGAACAGGTGCACATTCCGGTAGTGGTAGATGCCTCTGGCATGAAAGATGAAGTCTATAATGATTTCTACATCGATGCTGGCGCAGACGTGACGATTGTCGCAGGATGCGGCATCCACAACAGTGGCTGCAATGAAAGCAGACATGACGGGATCCATTCCTTCCATGTGGGGAAGGGAGCGAATGTCCGGTACGAAGAGAAGCATTATGGCGAGGGAGAAGGCTCCGGGGCCCGGGTGCTGAATCCGGTCACAAAGATCTATCTTGAGGAGGACGCTGTATTTACGCTGGACACTGTCCAGATTAAGGGCGTTGACTCCACGGTCCGGGAGACGGAAGTAGAAATGGGGGCAGACTCCAAACTCTACGTGATTGAGAAACTGATGACTCATGACAGCCAGAACGCAGAATCCAATATGGAGATACAGATGAACGGGGACGGAAGTTCCGCCCAGATCATCTCCCGCTCAGTGGCGAAAGGACAGTCCAGGCAGGTATTCCATCCGAAGGCAGTAGGAAATGCCAAATGCCATGCCCATGTGCAGTGTGATTCCATCATTATGGATCATGCGGAAGTAGCATCCATACCAGAGATCAATGCGCGGCATCTGGATGCGGCGATCATCCATGAAGCGGCGATTGGCAGGATTAATGACGAACAGTTAGTAAAACTGCGTACGCTCGGAATGACAGCAGAAGAGGCAGAAGGAATCATCATAGACAACTTCCTGAACTAGCGATCCGGGATACGAGGATAGAAGATGAAGATAAAAAAGAGATTAAAGGTAATGAACAAGGCGCTGCATATGGAACTGAGGGAGCATAAGAGTTCCTTTGTCGTATATGTAGTGCTACGGATGCTGGTCATCCTGATGATGATACTCCAGATATTTAACCGAAATTATGAAAACGTGTTCCTATGCATACTTACATTGATATTGCTGATCATGCCAAGCCTGGTACAGATCAACTTGAAGATAGAACTTCCCACTGCTCTGGAGATAACGATACTGATCTTCATATTTGCGGCGGAGATACTGGGAGAAATCCAGTCGTATTATATTAAGTTTGCTTTCTGGGATACGGTACTGCATACGATAAATGGCTTCCTGATGGCGGCTATCGGGTTCGCGCTGGTTGACATTCTTAACCGCAGCAAGAAATTCTCTATCCAGCTCTCTCCGGTATTCGTGGCAATCGTTGCATTCTGCTTTTCCATGACCATTGGCGTAATATGGGAATTTTTTGAGTGCGCGATGGATCAGATATTTAATCTGGACATGCAGAAGGACACCATTGTACATAGCATCCATTCAGTCATGCTGGATCCTACTAACAGCAACATTGCTGTGGGAATTGGAAACATCAGGGATGTGACGGTGAACGGCGAAAGTCTGGGCCTGGGAGGGTATCTGGATATTGGCCTTCTGGATACCATGAAGGATCTCTTCGTAAACTTCATTGGTGCCGTGGTGTTTTCCGTGATTGGATATTTCTATGTGAAAAATAGGGGGAAAGGGCGGTTTGCCAGAAGATTCATCCCCCGCCTGAAATCCAAAGACGCGGATTTCCTGGAACAGGCGGAGGAAGAAGACGCAAGGTCTGAGATCGCAAAGTCTGGGAATGCCAAGCCAAAGAGCGCGGGCTTACCGGATGGCAAACTTGCGGATCAGGCAGCTGATGACTCCGGCAACGCATAAGGCAAATAAGGTAGAACGAAGCGAGCCATATACCAGCAGCGCGCCCGAAACGCCGGCAAGAGGCTGCGGCGAGGCCGGGATCAGTCCGTAGAATAAGGCGGACAGCAAGGAACCGGCATAAATGAACAGGAATGAGAACAGGCCTCTGCCTGTGTCCACGTAGCGGCCCTTGCGGCCGCTTTTCTTGCTTCCGGACAATACCCGGAAGAAGGTGATCAGTTCAAAGAGCAGTAGGAATACAGCCACAGCCGCATACGCAGCCAAGGCATAATTCTTCTCTGCCACGGCAGTGGCAATGCTTCCAAACGCGCCGTAGTTCTTCCAGAAGTTGACAGCCAGCAGGCAGAAAATAATGGCAATGAGTATCAGAGTCGCGGCACGCAGAATTAGATTGGCGATCTTAAAGGCCGCCTTGCCTCCGGCCTTGGCAGTCTTGGACACTGGAGAAAGGAGGTTTGGCATCTTTCTCCTTTTCTTTTTCTTCTGTTTGCTTTCGGCGCTCTTGTCTTTCTTCGATCTCCGTCTGGAGTCATCATAGTCGTCATCATCATAGTCGTCATCATCATAGTCGTCATCATAGTCATAGTCGTCATAGTCGTCGTCATCATAGTCATAGCCGTCATCATAGTCATCGTCATCGTAGTCATAATCGCTATCATAATCTTTGTCATGATCGCTAAATCGTTCATGACGCTTATTTCCGCGGGCCTTCCGGCTATGATAAGAGGTTTCATATTCTTTATCCAGATCAGCAAGCTTCTGAAGCACGTCCTCATAATCATCATTGTCATCTTCGGGCAGATCGGGAAGATCGCCTTCGTAGATGACCTCGAAATCGTCATCAAAAAAGTCTTTCTTATTCATACTCATGTTATCCCTCCTTGTGAAACGCTTTCTATTTTATTATGTTTATCGGAAAGACTCAAGGGATATCACAGAATGTTCAGGAAGACATAAGGTTTTCTTTAGAATTAAATGCAGCCCTAGAAATTAAATTCATTCTCCCAGGCAAAGTCCGCGGATTCTTCCAGACTCTTTGGCCAATGGCCGCACCAGCCGGGAACCTCCGGCCTTTCCACCCTGTCAAGGCTAGGCGTGTATGGCTTAAGATCGAGGAGCGGGCTGCCATCATTTGCGTCAATATAGGCGATATGGATGCGTCCATTTTCAGAGTCGATGTCAATGATCTCCACGGTAGTAAGCGCGATCGGATTGGGGCGGACTGGCGACCTGGTAGCGAAGATGCCCATGGTCTCAGGCGCCTGTTTATAAGGCTTGGGCGCTTCAAGAACGGAGCGGGCCTCTTGGGTGTCGAAGTCGCTGAACCACCACAGTACATTGAGGTGGCTGAAGCCATCCAGCGCAGTCAGTGCAGGGATATATTCAGGCTCCAGCTGGATGATGGCGCCGCTTTCATTGTTACAGATCCTGCCAATCGTATTTACCTTGTAAGTTGTCATGTTTATATCCTCCATTTTCTGTTTGGTATATCTACTGTAGACCCTGACACCGTGTGAGAGTCAAGAAAAAGCCTCGCAGTTTTTGCTCAATGGCATTAAGTTAAGAAAAATCTCACATCACATTATCGTGGTGTGGGATTTTTTTATAGAAAAGTATTGACATACCGTTCAAAAAATGCGG